>BNJV01000717.1_pt1 | contig 80108 bp, 119 predicted proteins | sample 8540591 | NCBI WGS metagenome assembly BNJV01 (sample SAMD00202457, study PRJDB9452) | human saliva metagenome | host: Homo sapiens | reverse complement strand
AGTAAAAGCAGATTAACTATTATTTCTTCTCTTTTCATCTATACCACCGCTTTGTTTTACTTCCAAGGAGATGGTCCACGAGCACTGCTGAAAGCAGTTCACTTCCCGAGCGTCCACCATTTGCTATCTCACTTCCTTGCCTCGTTATGAAGCTCTTCCTCATCTAGTTTAAGCTCCGGATACTCGCCCGCAATCCACTGAAACTACTTATCAAAACATATTCATTCGATTTGGTGCAAAATAACCTATGGTTATACCAAATCATCTCTGCCAGAAAGCTTCTCACTGCATCGTATCAGAATGATGTACGTCCTGGTTATGCTCCATATCCGTCCTGTCACTCCAAAAGCTCTCTTATCGAGATGTCTTCTGTTTGAGGTGGCGCCTGCCATATATGGTACATTCTCAGGCCTACTACCCTCAAGTCCACCCTCAATCACAGCCTTTCCAGGTACTTGTATTCAGTCTCCAAACTCTTCAAAAGAAAGAGTCATCCATATAGATGATGAATCTATAATTCCTGTTCTTTATCTGAGACAGAATCTCTCTGAAAGGAAAGCACTGATGCTTATATATCTCTATCATCCTAAGTCCCGTCAGAGGATAGAACCTGATCAGCACAGCCTTTACACTTGAAAGATTTGCCTGTACCTGCGTCCCCATATAGGAGAACAGTTATTGGCTCTCTTTCCATCCACGGCTTTGGTATTGGCTATCAGTTTTTCTTTTGTATTTCATATGCATCGACTCCAGCTCGTCCAAGCTTTATTTTCTCACTGTTGGTGACCAATCGCAGATGATGCTGCCATCCTTTTCCAGATATCCTAAACGACTTGTTGAAGACCAAACTTTCCTACTCACAGTCTTCTAAAAATTCAGTGATCGACTCTCTCGTAGAATTCATTTTCATCTTTGCTGCCTTTGACTAGATTGGACAAATCCTTTACCTTGTCTGATACATGTTTATCGCGGTGTCTGCCTTTTTGATAGCCTTGTGGTTAGTAATCACGCTAAAAGCTTGGCTAATTCCAAGCTCTCTGCGAGCTGTCACAAAGTCATGGTGGAGCCCTTTTATGTGCAAAGTCGCCAAGCACAAAAGCTTACAACGCTTTGCACTCCCCTGTCTCCCTCTTTCTCACGGAAAGTGCACCTGGTAGTTTTTCGTCCATAACAAGGAGGAGGTGAGGTAAGGTAGTTCTGCCATAGATTATTGTATCCAAGCCGTTCTCAGTGCTTACCACCGCAAGGAGTTGTTGACCACGGTTGTAAATACGGCTTATCAGTTCATCCCTGTCCATGCAGCATCAGCTTCAAATTCCTTGATTACTTCTACACGCGCACACTTCCTTAAGAATCTCATCATTAGCTGAGGTTTCTATAAACTCTCAGCTTCTCTATACCAAATGACATTGATTTCTCCTTTATCTAATCTGTGTGCCTACACCAAGCTCACGATGGTGTGCTGCAAACTACATTGAGTTTTCTTCTTAATTCTGCACTATCTACATACGCTCAGGAGCGTCTCTATGCCAAGCAAGTCGAGGCATTTTACGATGGTCGGTAATGTATGACAGCTTTGAGAGCGAACATGTTTCCTTGCCTCATTCTGCGCTCCCGGTAGTATGTGGTTCTCGACTGATAAAATGCACTAAAGCGGTTTCGCGGCACTTCATATGTAGGCACAGAATTTTTGTAATGGCGCATGCTCTGATGCCTGCGGGCTTATCATATCGGAGAACTTTTGCTGTAAGCTTAAAGCTCCAGCTCTCGTTTCTGAGACCGTAGCTGCCTTAACCAACTTCTTATCTGCAAAAGAAGCTGTCAGAAACTCACTGCCCTTTTGTTACATGCAGCACTTTCAGCTAAAAATTTATCAAGGATGGAGCGGATTCAACGACTGTTATACTGGATGTATGGTCCTGTATTTCCCTCAAAGGACGCAAACCTGTCAAGGTCACATAGTCCTTGCTCGCACTGATTGGATAAATCACGTACTTAGCGCCGCAAGTCCAACCTGCCTTGCCACAGTATGCTTGGTCTCTTCATCCATTCCCTGTCAGCCACTCTTAGCTTCCACTTTCCTCGGTAATCTCTCGGCGATGAGCCTCTCAGCCCTCATTACACCGCCCTCTCTGGTTTTAAAGGTTTTCCGTCCTTGCCATTCATTGTGCCAAAGCGAAAACCCTGAGGTTAAAGCTCGCGAGGGTGCAATTCCTGTCTTCCATAGCTGCTCTAAATACCTGTTCAGAAGTGCATTTCCTGCCTTTTATCTACCACATAGGGGATGTCAGTAGGGTTAGCAACTCTTTCTGCGATTGTAACGCCAGGTCAGCAGTGCTATAAAGAGAGCAGCACATCTCTGACTTGAGGATGATGCAAGGGAGGCACTTCAACTTCTTATCATCCTCCCCTCGCGCATCTACTGCCAAAGCGCCCTCGCTGGTATGTGCAAAACCATCGGCCTACATCTTCTCTACCATATCAGGTATGCGGGTTTTGTGCATCACTTTCTTTTTCCAAGGTCAGAAGCTTACGATTGAGGTTCTCATAATTCTTCTTAAGGTCTGCCACAGACACTTTAGCAAAATATGGTTCCAAAGTGCCCAGATATCCTCTATTTCCCACTCTGTAAGAGGGCTGTGGCCAGCCTGCAGGAGCCTCGTTTTATATTCCTCGTCGTCCTTTTGACCTGCAGCACTTGCAGCAGGATGGAATTTCCTCCAAGTTCACCTATGGTAAATGGAGTCCTCACTAGGATATTCTCACTGTACGCAGCTCTCGTCCAGTAAACAAGCTCCAGGTTTTCCAATATGCTTTAACTCAGTTATAATAGACTCCCATCTGAAGTCCCCAGTCACCAAGGTGTGCGTCACCCTATAACCTCGTTCCCACGCAAATCTTTCAGTTCCTTTACTTCCTCTCTCCGATAATTGCCAGAGCGGAGGTGTCCTGTATGTAGCCAAAGGCTTAGCCGCATTCAGGACCGCCATAGTCTATCACTATCTTCTTTCAGGTTTCTCTGTCTCATAGCCAAAGTTGTCGTACCTCCCATTTCATTTACATAGTCTGCGAGAATTCGTCCTTGAGGTAAGAGTCCGATGAAAGTAGGCTTCCACTGCCTCTATCTTCTCAGATATCTTTCCTTCTTCAGAGGCTTCAGTTTATCTGCTTACCCTCTTCGGCTGTAACAAGGGGAGCTTTCTTATGTTCCTTAACTGCTGCCATGGCCCCATTACGCACAGTGCTGGCGAGAGGTCAGGCCTATTGAATATACTAACCATTCCGTATTACTGTCGTAGCCTAGGCTAACAAAAGCATTTTCTACTGCTTCTTTTATCACAACAGATGTCTTCTTCGTACAACTACTCCTCATGCTATGTTGAGTAAAGCATCTTTGCAAATCCCCAGCCTCTATAAAGGACGAACATCACGCGAGATGGCTTTACACTGGTGAAAATCAAGTGATTTACACATTAACCATTAGTTTCATTTTAGCATTTTTATAGAGACAACTGTCAACGAAGCACTACTTTTCATACAAAAATCTCTCCAGGCAGTGCTTAGAGTCAACTGCCAAATCTCTGAAATTCTGTGGAGTAATTGTCTGAAGCTTATTTGGACTCAGTGACTTCAAGAGTTTTTACGAGAATCTCAGCTGATTTTTCAGCAGATGTGCAGAGACCGAAGGTCATATTATCAGTCGGTACCTGCCGTGGAAATCACTGCCATAGTGAGCCCAGATGACTATATCGTAGCTCTTCATCAGCTCAGAAGTCTCTACCCTATCTCGTCCACCGGGAACCATCCAAGGCACCACCCCTACTCCGTCAGGAAATACCACAGGACACTCTGTAGCCATTCCCATAGTTCTCTGTAAACACCTTCTCATCCAGAGGAAGCACAAGGTAAGGACAATGATGTTGGTAGTATGCGTGTGATATATTACCCTGTAATCAGTTCTTAGGAACTTTGACCTCGTGGCTCATAAGATGGCTTGGGAAGCTCAGATGTAGGCCTTCCACCATTTACAAGCCCCCACAGTATGCGGTACTTCTCACCCTTTTCTTCAAGCTCTATAAGGCAGATAGAGTCTTCAGGGCCCTATCTGCTTACATTTTCTAAGAACTCTGAGCCTGTCACAGAAAATACTCTCCTGCAAGGTTAGGGTCCTGCAGTTCCTATCTCCTCCACTCTCTAGGGACTTAGCTCTTCCTTTACTTCCCTCTGCTCAAATAGGTTTTAACCCTGTAAGAGAGGTTGCCTCCGTTTCTTTCATCCTGGCCCATATTCCAGCCGTCAGTTGCCATTCTCATAAAAGCCTTTTACAAATTCTGCATCTGAAAAATCTCATCATTTTCCTCTTTCCATTCATAATATTTTAATTTAATTTTTATATTTCGCCCATCTTTTTATAATTATAGATACTTACTCATACTTTTTGCTTATCATTTTATCTTGTTACCACTTCTACAGGTATATCAAGTATCTTTGCTACTTTTTAATATAACATCTGTATGCCTTCCTATAGCTGCCGCCATATGGTGGGTAGGTCCTGCCTCACTCCAACGATTTACAAATTCCCTCGCACCACAGCTAAACCTGGTTCTCATGTTGGTATCTCCAAAGGTAAAAGATGTCTCCCTCTTCGTTCACTCCCTCTGCTACTACAAACTTGAACTTACCATCCTTGTCCTGGTGATGCGCAGGGTATGTTACATCTCCGCTGGAGGATAGAACTGGGTAAGATAACCGCCGCCCACCTTACCATAGAAAAGACTTCAACAATCTTCATAGTGACTTATGGGCCTTAGATATATCAGCATCTCCAGAACCAGAGTGCCCTATTATACATATATCCTTGTTAAAATCTATCGAGTACATTTCTGAGAGCTGCCCTGTACCTGCTATCGTTTTAAGTATGCTCATTGCCATAGCAACCTTGATATCACCCTCTACTGCGCAGGCAGTTCCTGCTTGATAAGCATAGAGAATGCGGGAATGAGCATGAATCAAGTATGCCTGCCTGTCCTGTAGCCTTACCTGCATAATGTGAGGCAACCAGGGCAAAGAGCTTTCTTTCTTTGCCCATCTTTCAAAGGCAACCACATATCTAGCCATTTCCCAGACTTTTTCTACACTTCCGCCGCCTTCTATCTCGAGAAGGTATCGAGGATTTCCTTGCTTTATTCTCTATTTCTTCCTTGTCTGTGATATCGTCAGCCATACACCACATCTCTTCCCAGTCAAACTGCTTTTTGTATAAAGTCCCATTCTGTTGTAGAGGTTGGTTTCATCTATCTACAAATCCATCATACCGGGATATGGGCGGCCAATCTGTGCTATGTTGGTCTGTCTAAATCTCCTTCTAACCTGAGCCGCCTTGCACCACTGACTGATTTCCTTTGCTACCTCCGCGTCTCCACCTTCAGCCACTCCTGTCACCACTGCGTATCTCTTCCCTGCCCTTTCAAGGTCTGCAGCTGCTTCACCCACTGCGCCACAGGCATAGGGGTTCCAAGCAGGTAGGAATATCAGTCTTTTTTGTAGTCAGGTGCCTTCATCTTCTGGATACGACAACCACCACAGGTACATTCTGGGTCTCTTACTACAGGTAGCACATTGTAAGAGGTGGCATGAGTAAGCATCTGTAAGAATACCACATCACATCAGCGCGGCCCTGAACTTTATCTCCTGCCTCCATAGCCTCTTCCTTTGTGGTTATCATTCCACCGTCTACAACTTCAACAGTATCAGGCAGGCTCTTCTTGAAGTCCTCATACTGTGATTCAAAATTCAGCTCTTAACTCGTAAACTGCTCCAGATAAGCGCAAGTGCTATGGAAAAACCCCGCCTTTACTTTTGTCTCTACTAACATAGTTAATCTCCTTTTCTAATGTAAAAAATAAATAATCACCTTTTTCAAAACAAAATATTAAATTTTTTCTGACAAAATATCAACTGAAGTGTTTCACTTTTTCCACCTTATCATAATAATTACGGTGAGATATGTATTTATTTCCAAAATGAATTCTCTATCATTTTTCTGGCTTCAAACAAGCCAGCTACAGCTCAGTCTGCTATCATTAGTGCTGACAGATTGCTATGGCAGCTAACCTCAGTAGGACCTAGCTTTTTACTATATGTCTGACTTCTTTGCCAAAAGCTCATTTAGATACTCTGCCTTAGAGCCGCCTCCTACACATATATCTCACCCTATATTCTTCTCCCCTTCTTTCCTCAATTTCCCTTAAGGCCCTGATATAGCACTCTGCAAGGCTGTTATATATCACACCCGCGGTCTCTGCTATACCCTCCGGCACCTTCTATCCGCTTTCTAAGCAGCTCTTCTAATCTCATCAGTCATGCTCTTTGGGGGCTGAGAACCTGATATCATTGCAGTTAACTATAGATGAAATATCCGCCTTTGATACCTCTCACGAATATCTCCAAAAGTCAGTATCAGGCGCGATTTCCTTTCTCACACTTTGTATCATCCATAGTCCCATTATGTTCTTTAGATATCTAAATCTTCTGTCATAGCCGCCTTCGTTGGTAAAAATTCATCAGTCTGCTCTCATCCGAATTATCGGCCTTTGTTATCTCCGTCCCCATCAAAGACCGGGTTCCTGAGCTTATATAAACTGCCTCTCTTTCTTAGTAGGAAGCAGCCATAACCGCAGAAGCCGTATCGTGAGAACCGACCAAAACCACCTTAGCGTTAAAGCCTACCCTTTTCGCTGCACTTCCTGTGGTAGCTCACCCACAGGAGTGCCAGGCATATGAAGTTTCAAATATCCTCTTTGGAAGCCCAAAGCTTATCTATTATCTCTTCATCCCAGTCTCCTGTTTCACAGTTAATAAGCTGGTAGTTGTGGCGTGGTGTATTCTGACAGATATTTCCCTGTAAGCATATAGTTAAAAATACTCTGGTATCATAAGAAGCCTCTCCGCCTCCTCAAGAGACTTAGGAGAAGTTTTCTTTACCGCCATAAGCTGGTAAATGGTATTAAATATCTGCTTTTGTATACCTGTCCTCTATAAAGCTCTTGCTCAGGAATAATGCCATATACCTCTTCATCCATTCCCTTTTGTACGGCTGTCTCTGTAGCCTACCACATCTCCTATTCTCTTTCCTTCTTTATCAAGTAGAATAAAGTCCACTCCCCAAGTATCTATGCCGATAGAGGCAGGAATCTTACCGATTTCTTTACACCTTTGCAAGCCCTCTTAAGATGTGGCTAAAAATCTCATCCACATCCCAACAAAGCCTTCCCGATTTTTCTTTAAGCCCATTTGGAAAAACGTACACCTCCTCAGTGATGAGCCTTCCCTTATCAATGTGGCCTAATATATGTCTTCCACCTGAAGCCCCGATGTCAATAGCAACCCAATACTTCATTTTTAGCTATCATCCTTTCTTTATTCATCCCATCAAATCAAACATACATATCATTAACTATGGCTATTATGATTTTTGCACTTTTTAATGCTTGTATCTTTGTATTTTTATCTTATAATATTCTTATCAATATTTTTAGGTCATTTTATGCAAACAACAGGGACCTTATTTGCAGATTGGAAAATGGAGTAGATATATGAAAAAAGAGCTTCTTGACAGATTAAGAAAAATAACTCCTGAGGAGGCGCAGTACCTTAGTGCAGCGACACTATCCGTACCGAATTCTATACAGAGGTTGGAAACAGTTTCATTATAGACAGCAGTAGCTTCTGAGATAAGGGGAGGCTTATAGAGCTGCGCCCTCATACCCAGCTTTTGTACATTTTCTAAACATAGTCATAACTATGTAGAACTGGTCTACATGTGCAGTGGAAGCACAACTCATATCTTAAATGGAAATGAAACCCTTGTACTAAAGGAAGGCGACCTTTTGTTTCTTAATCAAAAATGCCACTCAGAAATCCTTCCGCAGGGAGAAGAAGATATTGCGGTAAACTTTGTTATCTTGCCAGAGTTTTTTTCAATGTCTCATTTTCAATGATGCAGGAAGAAAATGTGCTTCGTGATTTCCTCCTTTCTACCCTTTCCGGCGGGGATTCCCTCCTTAGCTTCCTTCACTTTTCTGCAAAGGACATCCTGCCAGTGCAAAATCTCCTTGAAAATATGATATGGACGATATATGACGAAGCACCCTGCTACAAACACTATAGTTCAAACTACAATGGGACTTTTTTGCTTATGAACCTGTCTGCATTTGCAGAAAATATAAATAAGGAGCCTTCCTGAAAGATATGATGAAAATATGATATTCAAGGTACTAAAATACATAGAAACAGGGTATAAAACCGGAACTCTTGCTGAGATTTCAGCCGAGATAAACGAGCCGGCATACTTTGTAAAGCCGTTTATTAAAAGAAACATCTAAATAAAATTTTGAAACTCCTTCAAGAAAAAGCTCCAGCAGGCATGTCTTCCTGCTGGAAGCAAAAGTACACTCACTGTCGAGAAAATCGATTGCCTCCGTGGGCTATGATAACAGCAGCTATTTCCACAGAAAAATTCCGTGAAAAATATGGGATGTCACCAAGTGAGTATGGGAGGACTATAGTCTAAGTGGGACACTCTGCCAGCCTTCCTACTCCATTATCTCCTCGGACATTACCCTCAGCATCTTCTCAAGTACCTTATTCTCTTCAGAGGTAAAGCGGTTTTCAAGCTTACCCATGACTTCTTTTAGGTACTGATAGCTAATGTTGTAATAATCAATGTATTTTTGGTTACTTCAGGTAATATATCCTCTTATCCTCATCTGACTGTACCTTGTTAGAGATAACCCTTTTACAAGATTATTTATCTTATCCGCAGCATTGGCGGAAGAAAAGACTTGTAAAACTTTTGCAAATTCGCTAACTGTGAGGCTTTCCCGGGAGCATGGATTATTTCCATGCAAAATGTTTCCACTGTGGTTAAAGACACTTCCCTGTCTCTCCATTTCTTAAACACTTCTTTATAAAAATGCAGTTCGACTTTTGCATATACCTTATTAAAGGAGTCATATAACATTTTCCACACCTCCAAGCTTTAATAATCAGTATATCAACTCTATCTCTCTATCATGCAACGTAAGCTCTGCCTCAGCTGCAACCACTCCGTCTACAAGGGCCTTGCAGCTGAACCGATACCTACACTTCCTCTTCTTTTTACTATCTCACAGTGAAGCTCTAGTACATCTCCCGGAACCACCTGTTTTCTAATCTTGCAGACTTAACTCCACCAAAGAAGACCCAGTTTTCCTTTGTTTTCCTCCTCAGAAAGCAGGGCTACAGCCCTGTTTGGGCAAAACCTCGAGAATTAGTACTCAGGCATAATGGGATTGCCCGGAAATGACCTAGAAAGTGCATTTCATTGGCTGTGACATTTTTAATTCCAACTGCCTTTACTCCTGCTTCCAGTTCTGTTATTTTATCTACCAGTAAAAATGGGTATCTATGTGGAAGTATTTCCATTATTTCGCGTGAATTAAGCTCCATTTAAGCCTCCTCATATTTCTTAAATACAACTGCCGCATTGTGACCGCCAAAACCAAGAGAGTTTGAAAGTGCTACCTTTATATCCTTGTTTCTACCTTCGTTTGGTACTATGTCAAGGTCACATTCCTCGTCCTTTTCCTGTAGTTTTATAGTTGCAGGAACAAAGCCCTCCTTAAGTCCCAGTACTGTGATGATGCCCTCAACTGCTCCCGCAGCTCCAAGCATATGTCCTGTCATAGCCTTGGTTGAGCTTACCATCAGCTTATTTGCATCCTCACCAAAGGCAAGTCTTATCGCCTTAGTCTCACATTTATCATTTAATGGGGTTGAGGTTCCATGCATTTATATAGTCCACATCAGAGTTTTAAGACCTGCATCATCAGGCTGCCTTAAAAGCAGGCTGCAGCCACGCTTCCATCCTCTATAGAGCTGTAATATGGCTGGCATCACAGGTTGAGCCACTAGCCTACTACCTCAGCGTATATCTTAGCACCCCTGTCTAAGGCGTGTGAAAAGCTCACTCTAAGATAAGCACCCCGCCGCCTTTACTCCCATAACAAAGCCGTTTCTTTTCTTTGTCAAAAGGAATAGACGCCCTGTCCTTCTCAGTAGACTTGCTAAGGGCATTCATAGAGGCAAAGCCGCCTATACCAAGCTCTGTTATGGAAGCCTCACTTCACTCATAAAGCATATGCTCAAGCATAACCGTCCCTTATATCTGTCTGAAAGCATCTCCTATAGCATTGGTTGAGTTTGCACGAGGCTGTCACAGGAGAGGTCACACATTCCGTGAAGGCCAAGGCTATAGCTATCTGCCCTGCCGACATATTAGCTAATATCATAGGGATGAAAAACGGACAATCTTTTTCATGGTTTCCCTTTTCATCTTCCCTTTCACCGTTTCTTTTTCTATAGTGTCTATTCCACCGATACCGCTTGAAAAATACTACTCCAAACCCTGTTCCTGTCCACCTTGTTGAGTCGATACCGCTGTCAGCCATAGCTTCTTTTTGCAGCTACAGTGGCAAACTGAGTTACCCTGTCATCACTACTGACTTCTTATCTATAAAGTCCTCGGGATTAAAGTCTTTACCTCTCCTGCAAGGCTTATCTTCTTATCTGTTATATCATAGTGCGTAATCTTATCGATACCGCATTTCCCAGCCTTTACAGACTCCACAGGCTGTTTGATGTCATTGCCTGCAGAGTACATGGCTCAAGACCCGTAATTACTACCCTTCTCCTTGACTCATACCTCCATCCACGCAGATTACCTGACCTGTGATATAATCGCTGTCCTCTCCCGCAAGAAAGGATACAACTTCGAAGCTATTTCTTCAGGTTTGCCCATTTCCTTAAAAGGAATCCCTGCGTAACTGCCTCCTGGCCTTGTCTGTCATAGCCCTTGTCATATCGGTTTCTATCATTCCTATGCGCTACTGGTGACATTTATTCTCCTTCCTGCAAGCTCCCTGCAAGAGACTTTGTCATACCGATAACTCCTGCCTTTGTAGCAGAGTAATTCAACTGTCCTGTATTGCCTATAACTCCAACTACACTGCTTATATTTACTATTTTGCCTGACTTTTGCTTCAGCATATTTAGCTGCTTCACGCATCATGTCTAAGCTACCTTTAGGTTTACATCAGGACTGCATCAAGGTCTTCATCCTTCATCTTGATAAGAAGGCCGTCCTTGGTTATTCCTGCATTGTTGACAAGAACATCCACACTTCCAAACTCAGAGCTTACTTCCTCCATCCACTCTTTTGCTAGTTTTGCTGTCCGCCACATCCACCTGTAGGACTTAACTTCACTCCCTTCACTTTCACAAAGCTTCATAGTTTTCTTCCAGTTCAGGACGACCGTTATAGCTAATGCTATGTTAAATCCATCCTTTGCAAGCCTTAGGCAGATAGCTCTTCTCCATGCCTCTTACTGCCTCCTGTTAGTAACTGCTGTTTTATTCATAAATTCTCCTATAATTGTTATGTGTTTTAACCGGATTATACACAAAACTTCCTCTTAATATCATAATCAAGCAATAAGGCCCACAATTACGATAGTAAGCAAAAATTTGTTAATCTAAAAAGCTACATCTAAACTACTTCCCCATCTTTCTACTCTGTTATTGACAACAAGTCTGTTACCCATACGCTTTTCCAAACCTCTTCTTTATTCTGATGGTGGCTGATGTCTGCCTATAGCTCATTGTACGGCTGCTGTGCTTTGTTACAAAGCCTGAAAGCACATTGTCAGCGGGACTCTATTTCTATAAATCTGTCAAAGCCTTCACTAACGCATAGCTCTTAGTCACAGTCTTCAAAAGTCGGATTGCACTCTGAGCCTGCTAACTGCCACTATATCCTGGGTTATCACCTTTCCCATAGAGTTTCCTAATGAGATTGAGTGCAAGAGCATCTCAGCTCCAATAAATGTCATTTTGCTAAAAATACTCGTGAAGCTTGTCTCCTGCCTCTTTTTAGAAAGCTTTGTATGAAAAGGGTGCTGTTGCATTAAGCCTTATACATCTCTTGCTCCTGCCTCTTTAAGCCCTTCCCTCAGCCCTTTGTGCCGCCTCCTTCCTCGCCACAGACACATGCTGTCCGGGACAGTTCTGAAGTGGTAGCTCCTACAAAGCCTTCTACAGCCGCGCATGTACCTCTTCTATCTTCTTGGCTTCCAAGTCCGAGTACTGCACCTGGCCATTACAGTATTTTTGCCCTTTGTGCTTCCTCCATGCACCTTCCTCAAGTAAAGGCTGTAAGAGGATATATTCACTTTTGTCAGACTCCTGCCGCATAGAGATGCACCGTACTCCCCAAGGCTTAACGAAGTGCACCGTCCGGGAACTATTCCATTTTCCTAACACCTCAGTTACCCCTGCCGCTAAAGGCTGACATTGAAGAGCCGAGTATATCTGTTTTGAAAAGCTCGCTCTCTTCTCCATGAAACATCGCTCTTTTAGGTCAAAATCAAAAGCTTCCGAGGACCATCAATCTACCTTCTTAAATGTAGAGATGAGCTACATGAGATATCAGCTCCCACATTCCCTACCTTTTGGCTTCCCTGTGTCCCTATGCATATAAAAACAAACCTTGCCCATATTTCAATCCTTTCAAAACTTCTTCCCAAGCATTACCATCTCACCAGCCAAATTAACTTAGCAAAGCTTTACATTTTAACTAATTCTAATATCATAGTCTGTTATTTATAATATCAAACTCTGCTTTTGAATGTTACCTAAGTTATAATTATTTAAACTATCTCAATAATCATTCTACACTTGTAGACTCTTAATCACTTCCCTATATTCTTCATCCATTGACTTAAAAGATATCACTGATGCTTCTGATTTCCTGTAAGGCCTCTGCAACCTGCAGCATATGAGAGCCATTGTTTACATCTCCGTCAAATACGGCTCTTTCTAAGAGCACCGAGGGTAAAATGCTCAAGCTCCATCTTATCTTACCCTTTCTCAGCCTTACATACTCTTGACATTTCATTTTTAAGGATTCTTACAGGTGTGCCATGTCCTGCTTCCTGTAACTACACTGTCATTGTCCCTGGCTATTTATTATCGCATTCTTGTAGTTCTCTATGAATTGGGCACTCTTTTAGATACGAGGAGACAAGTTCCAAGCTGTACTCCGCTTGCTCCAGTGCATAAGCCGCCGCAAGCTGTCGTCCACCCGCTATTCCACCTGCTGCAATTACAGGGATGTTTACTGTATCTACTACTCTAGGCACAAGAGCCATAAGTTGTCATCTCCCATATGGCCTCCAGCCAGTTCCTCTGCGACTATGGCATCTGCCCCATATCTTCAAGCCTTTAGCAAGCATAGGGGCTTGTGTACTACAGGCATTAACAAACATCCCCTTAGCCTTCCAGTCCCTTAATGTATTTCTTAAGGCATACCCGCTCCGGTAGTTACTATATTCACATCTTCTTCAAGGACTATCAGCAAGCTCGTTCATCTGAGGTGCATAAGCATAAGATTTACACCGAATTTCTCTTTGGTAAGCTCCTCATCTTCTTATATTCTCACTGAGCTATTAGAAGGGTTCATACCGCCTGAACCTATAAGTCCCAGTCCTCCTGCATTGGATACTGCCGCAGCAAACTCTCCTGTTGCGACATTTGCCATACCACCCTGAATAAAAGGATATTTGATACCTAAAAATTTCATTTATCTTCTTCATAGCTCTTCCTTTTCCAAGCTCTGATTTATATTCCACTCTAATATATTTTTGCTTTGTTCATACCTTAAGTACACTATATTTCAAATACTCCGGCACCCGTGTAAGTCCTGCACCAAAGCCCACCAGCACTATCTTCATACTCTCTTTATCTCTCCGCTTTCAAATAAATCATCGAGTGCAAGCCCTACACGCGCAGAGGTATTGGCATAGTCTCGCAACATTTTGATAAAACTTATCTCGTGGCATTCGTAATTCTTCTTTACAAAATCAATTATTCTCGCATTAGCCTGATGGCAGATGACAGGTCTATAGTCTCCCATATCAAGCCCCAAGCGGCTAAGCACCTCATCCACGCTCTGCTTTTATGGCTCTTACTGCAAACTTAAATACAGACTGCCCCTTCATCTTTAGGAAGCTGTCCTTCGATGCTATGCCACCGCAGATTAAGTCCTCATCGTTACCATCTGAATACGAACGGATATAGCTAACACCTTCCCTGTCTTCAAGCTTAACGAGAGCCGCTGCCGCCCATCACCAAAGAGGACGCAGGTGCTTCTGTCCGGGAGTCAAGGAGCTTTGACATCTTCTCACTTCTCCATGATTAAGGCATATGTATCTATTTCAGCTTACGGGCAATGCCTTGGCATTTTGCAAGCCGTAGATAAAAGCCACCAGCTAGCCCAAATCACTAGGTCATTACATTTCCCTTTTGAGGTTAAGCGCCTTTCCTACCATACAGGCTGTACTTGGAAATGCATAGTCCGCACTTGTGGTAGCCACCATAATCAGCCCAATTTTGTCTGTGCTAAACTCACTGTCTCTTCAAGCCCTCTTTGTACAGCGGTCTTTGCAGCTCTATAGCAAGGTCCAGTACAGCTCATCTTCATCAATAATATTCTTTCTCGATTCCTGTTCTTGTTCTAATCCATTCATCAGAGGTATCTACTATCTTAGATATATCCTCATTTGTAACTCTTTTCTTTTTAGGCAAAAGCCTTGCCGGTTGATACAAACCTAAGTACTCCCAAGTTTTACACTCCGTCTGCTTTAACGGTCTCTTTTTCCTTGTCTATTTCCTAAACTTTTCTATACCTGTTCTTTAATAGGGTTTCTTCCTTTAGCCAGTAAGCTCATTAAGCTCCCTAGATATCATCTCATCCATATTTATGATAAGTTTTAGTACCCTTCTTAATAATGCCATCTATGATGCCATAGTTAAAGCAGCTCTTCAGCCGTAAGCTTTCATAAGTTTCTGCTTCATCCGCCTTCTGCTTGTCTTTCCACAGTATGGATGCAAAGCCTTCAGGAGATAGTATGGAATAGACTGCATTTTCAACATAAATACCCTGTCTGCAACAGCGATTCCAAGCGCTCCTCCACTGCTCCCTTCCCCTGTAATCACTGAAATTATAGGAAACTTTTTGAGGCTGCTCATAAGGGCTAGGTTGTACGCTATGGCATTTGCCTGACCGTTTGCCTCAGCCATAAGTCCCGGATAGGCCCCTGTGTATCACAATGGTACATAGGCCTGTTAAACTTCTCCGCCTGCTTTATAAGTCTTGCTGCCTTCCTGTAGCCCTCAGGAGATGCCGACACCAAAAGTTGCAGGTTATGCTTTCTTCAGTAGTTGCACCCTTTTTATGGCCTATCACAGTTACAGGTATCCCATGAAATGACGCTATTCCGCCAAGAATGGCACTGTCCTCACCTGCTATTCCATCCCTTTTGGGTTCAATAAAGTCATCAAACAGGCATCAATATAGTCGGTTATCTTGAGCCTGTCCTTATCTCTGGCTAACATAACCTTTTCATAAGGAGTATCTTATCTTCCATGTCAATATTCTCCGTAAGAATTCTGATTGTATCAAAGGTCAGCTTAATCTTTAGCCGCTCTTTGCTTCTTACTATGTAGTTTTAATACTTTACCAAGCCAGCTCTTCATTTCCTTTCTCTCAACTACCGCATCAAGCCTGCCGTGTTCCAGTAAGAACTCTGCTCTTTGGAAGCCCTCAGGGAGCTTTTCGCCAATAGTCTGCTCGATTACCCTGGGACCTGCAAAGCAGATAAGTGCCTTAGCTCTGCAATAGTTATATCTCCAAGCGAAGCAAAGCTTGCACTCACTCCTCCTGTGGTAGGATTGGTGAGTACCGAGATGAAGAGTCCGCCGTCTTCCTTAAATTTATTTATAGCAGCCGCTGTCTTAGCCATCTGCATAAGTGAAAATATACCCTCCTGCATCCTGGCACCGCCGCTTGCACTAAATATAATAAGAGGAAGCTTCTTCTTACCAGCATATTCTGCAAGTCTTGCAATCTCTTCTCCTACCACGGTTCCCATACTTCCAAGCAAAAATCTTCCATCCAGCACACCCACAGCCGCAGTTATACCGTCAATATTAATAATCTCTGTAACTATGGCATCGCTTAACTTCGTCTTTTCCCTATTTTCAAGGAGCTCCTCATAATCAGGAGTCTATAGGATTTACTGACTTAAGTGGATGAAAATGCTTCTTTTACCTGCTTTTCATCTGAAAGCAGCAAGTCTCCGCTTAGGGGCTAGTGCGGGAAATAATACCCGCAATGTGGACAAACTCCAAGGCTCTCCTTCAGCATACTCTTTTATCTACTTCCGCCTTACAAGATGGGCAAGCAACTGCTTCCTTCTTAGTTCACTATTTTTCTCTCTTCTTGCCTTACTTAGGGCGTTTAGATTATCTTTTTAATAGAAAATATCTGTGCTATTTTCATGTCTGCTTTCCTGCTCGTCATAGCCTTATAGGCTGTTCTATTTTCTATTATTTCTTTGTGCTTTTCATAAAACTCAGTTATGCTGTCCAGCTGATAAAACGTCAGGCTGATAGGTTATCAGGCACATTAGCTCGCTGTTAGTCTTCACCCATCAATAATTAGCCCTCTAAGGCCTCCCTCATCCTCCTTATAGCCTCCGCCTTGTACTGCGCTATGTACAATGATTTTGGCAAGCATTGAGTCGCAATGGGGGCTTACCTCGTAGCCTTCAAAGAGGTGGCTCTCCACTCTTACTCCGAAGCCTGCAGGAAAATGAAGACAGGTTATCTTGCCTGTTGACAGAGCATTTATTCTACACTCTATTGCACTGCCATTTGCTTATCTCAGACTGCTTAACAGAGAGCTTCTTTCCTGCCGCTATGTTAATCTGCTCTTTGATGATGTCTATGCCCGTAACCATCTCAGTGACAGGGTGTTCCACCTGTACTCTGGTGTTCATTTCTATAAAAGTAAAAGTTCTTCTTATCGTTCACTATGAACTCAACAGTTCCACACTGTAGTATCCTGCCGCCTTGGCAGCCCTTACTGCTACCTCCCCCATCTTGTGCCTAAGCTTATCGATTTAAGCACCAAGCCGGAGATTCTTCAAGCATCTTCTGATTGTTTCTCTGTATAGAGCATTCTCTCTCCCAGATAAACCACATTTCCTATCTGCCATTATCTGAATCTCAACTGATGGTGAGGGTTCGGTACCAGTTTTTCCAGATAAATGCTGTCATTGCCAAGGCAGCCTTAGCCTCCCAGCTTTGCAGCTGCATAAGCACCACTAGCTCTTCTTTAGAGTGAGCTCTTCTCACTTTTGCCACCACCACCTGCACTAGCACTTTATAAGCACGGGATATCCTGCTTTCATCCGCCATTCTGACAGCCTCTTCTTCGCTGTAGATAAGCTCCTTTGAGCCCGGTACTACAGGTACTTTTTCAGCCATCATAAGCTTCCCAGCCGCCTGCTTATCTCCCATTTTCTCAATGATTTCTGCCGAAGGACCTATGAAAGTAATGCCATTGTTTTCGCATTTCCTGGCAAAATTCAGCATTTTCAGGAAAGAAAGTTATCAGCCCGGATGAAGGGCATCACATTCAGTCTTTAGTGCTACCTCAATGAGGACGTCTCCGTTGTAGCTTTTCCTTAGCGCTTGCAGGTCCGATACATAGTGGCTTGCCGGCAAGATGACCGGCAAGATTCTTTATCTGCCTCAGAGTAAACCACGACACTTTCAATGTTTAGCTCTCTAAGGCATCTTATTATACGGACTGCTATCTCGCCTCTGTTTGCATTAACCTGTTTAAACATCAGTTTCCTCCAACACAAAACAGTACCTGGTTGTATTCTCGCCATCTTACCGTCTTCTGCCCTGATTTCAATCTTACCGGAAAATGGTGAGGCCAGCTCATTCATTATCTTCATATGGCTTCAATCACCCAAGTATGTCGCCCTTTTCTACCACATCACCAACTGATTACATAAGGTTTAGCCTCAGGAGGCAGAACGGTAAAAATGTACCTACACAAAGGAGCTTTAATCTGGTTAGGATTAGAGTCTTCTACTTAAGAGTTTCACCTGCTCCGTTAGGCTCTCCAGGTCTTGATACTTCCCTCACTACAGGTCTTTCTATCACAGCTTTTTCACCGGCTTTCTTAAGTTCAAGGTTATTCCACCAAGGCTTAACTTTAGCTCACTTAGAGAGGACTTTTCAAATCTGTCCCATACCTCATAAATATCTTTAATATCCATAAATCATCCTTAGTTTGCATTGTCAATAAAGTTTTACGATATCCTCTACAGTCTTGAATGAAGCAAGCTTGTCTTCATCAATTGTCAAACCAAACTCCTCTTCAAGAGCACTGTACCAAGCTCAACTGCATCAAGTGAGTCAAGCTTCCAAAGGTCACCCTCAAGGTTTGAATCTAATTTAATCTTGTTTTTCATCGATGTTTAGCAGTATTTACAATTACTTTAACTTTTTTCAAAATTCATTTTCTTTACCTCGCTTAATTTAGTTAAATTTATTTAGATAAATTTATCGAATATTTTATAACATTCTTTGGAATGAATGTCAAGGAAAAATTTTGAACAAAATATGAACAGAGAGAGACCAAAGTTCTCTCAAAGCCTGTCATTCTTCATCTTCATAATAATACCATTCAAAAACAAATTTATCGGGATTTGCCCTTATATACTCTGCTATTTCATCACTCCTTTGCTCTTCTTAGATACAAAGCTATCAGCCTCAGTAAGCAGAGCCTGAAAGCCCTTATCTTTTAAAAGCACACTTGCAAAACCATGTTTTCTCTCATCAAATGGAAGACTTCCACCTCAAATAGTCGATTAACTATCTGCAAATTATCGGCATAAGCCCCCATCTTGAAGAGCTTAAATCCATTTACTGCATCTTCCCACAACATCCCTGAAGAGTTAGCAGCTGAAATTCCCCATCTTCCTGGCTTCCAAAAGATACACAAGTACAGCACAGAGATATCTTTGTTCTAAGGTAAAAGCCATCTATCAGGTCAATATAATCCTCATAATTTTCTACTACTATCCTTAATCCAAAACAAAGGCTCAGCTACATCCCATACATCGATGTCATTTTTCAAATCTTCTTCTATGTTTCTTTATATATTTTTGTTTTCAGATTCATATTTTCTCCAATTATTAAATCTGCAACTTACCCTTAAAGGATTCAATTATCTTTCAAGTTTATGTTGTATGATTGCTTTTGAACTCAAATCTAATGCCTTTAGAGCCACAGCCTGTTTTCTTCATGTCTCAGGATTGCCACATAATAGCGAACATCAGATTTCACCTTGTGGCCATTATTATCATAAGACCTGCTCCAAGGAAAACCGGAATATTTTCACATAGGTAAGATGAGATAAGACCTTTCTTTAAGTAGTCAATATACTCTTCCTTGCTTGTATCTCAGTATTTTCATTTTCATCAGACCAAGCACCTTTCAAGCGTCCCTTCAATATCCCAAGGTTCAAATCTCACCAAATGCTGCGGTCTTCTCCCACCTCTTGGTATCTTTCTTTATCAGGGTGAAGGGATAACCTTTTCCCAAAGCCCTCTTTACAGCAAAAGAACCTGTTGAAATATAAAAGCCTGTACCCTAGCGCGTTCAAAAGGGTTTCCTCACATATTTCCTCCGTCAATGAGCTCAAACACTCCGTAAACATCACCGGTCAACAGCCTGCACATAATAGGTTCTATCTTTTCCGTCTATTTTTGTAGATTGCACCGACTTCATATCTTGCCATTTCTTCCCTTTTATAATCAGACAGCAAAAACTTATAGATACCGTTTTATACAGTATTGCTGCCACACATTTCTAACAATCTTTTTAATTATGATTATCCAACATAATCGGCCTTTTTATATCTTGGTGAAACAAAGCCCAGTATGCCAATCTGAGGTATGTTCATTCATTGAGGCAGATAGATGCTGCAAGAGGCCTCATCTCCCTTAGGAGTTTTTCGCTTTGAACTCATACCTCAGCAGTTCTTCATTCCCACTTATTCTCTCTATGTCAGATATATGGCTTTCCTTAAAAACAAGATTGAACTCACTCCATATAGCTTCGACATCTTCCACTGATAATTGAACTTTTAGGTAGTACTTCACTCCCCACCTTGCACCTTGGTTTTCTTCCTGTTTCATCCGTTTTACAGACCTTTACACTTCCCTTATCAAACGACCATTCTGCACCTTCTAAAGAACTCACTTTGAGTACTCAGTGCATCCTAAACTCACTCATTTTTGGCTAAAATATACTTGCCTCTTCAAAATATCTCAAAATTCTCCATCAGCCCTTTTTAAAACGAACCTCCACCTCTATGTGTATTTACACACACAGGTAAATTTCTGCCCACATTTAGGGCATTCAATGAGTATGGCAGATAATGTCATCTGCAGTACCCACCCTGCTTATAGCCATCTACAGGGCAGGTGCCATCCACTGAAAAACCGTCTTTTTCGATCAACTTTTTCAATGTAAGCCATAGTTTTTCATAGTCCTTTGGAGACTTAAAGTTTTGGAACTAAAGTTATCTTCTCACAAAATTCGACATCTTACGCCTCCAATGGTGTATTCAGTTAAAATAAACTAATATATTGTAACCAAAACATTTCCATTTTATTTTCCAAAATCTGCTTGTAAAAATCAGTCAAATCCTCGAAACATTTGTGGACTTCCTTCTTTTATTCCTTCAAAATCAAGATCCTTCTCCCAGATATCGGGATAAAGCTCGGCCTTTACAGGATTCCATATCGAGATTATGTAACAGCTCCCACTATCATAAAGCTCTCTAAAGGCAGAAGAATGTCCTCCACCCTTTTCTTTTTCTGTATAAGCGGTAAGATTCAGATATTTCTTCAAGGGTGAAGCCACACCTACAACTGCCTCGCTTAAAAGGATCATCCCAAAATAGGCTCTTGTCCGCTTACACCGGTTAATGACGAAATGAAAGTATGATCCACATTTTATCAATATCAAGCAAAATCCTAGCTGCTTCGTTCCACTCTTCAACATCTTCAAGCAGCTCATCTTCTTCACCGTCAAAGTTCTTCATTGCCTTTAAGTTCTCATCGCTTAAATACTGATAGTTTGCTATTAATCCCATTTATTTTTCCTCCTTAATATAAGTTTTAGTGCTTGTTTACAAAGCCTGAGCAGTCTTATCATTTATTTACTCATTCTCTTATGATGGCTTATTTTTACCTCTTAGAGGTACATCTACATAATTGTATCAAAACATATAAGCTGCATAAACACTATTCTGTCCTTCTACTTTTTATGAAGCCTGCTGGTGTAGATTTCTATATCAGTTATGAGCATCAGCACCAGCTAGTACCATCATATTAGATGGCGGGTTTAATCCCATGTGCTTTTACAAGAGAGCAAGCTCATAACCCTGATATCTGTACTCAGGTTTAACATAAATATCATAGGGTTCATTTTGCTCAAGACTATAGGTTACATCAAGATATCCTATCAAACGGCCGTCTTTTACAGCAAGCAATACTCTGAAACGATCTTTGTCGAAAGAATTCTATCTGCATTCAAATGTATTTCCCTGCTATGAAGTTCACAGTATTCTTTTCTCCATTTTCAGTATATAATTCAATCCCACCTGTGATCCATATAGGGGCGGCATATTGTATGAACCATCTTTTTGCTGTTCAGTTATCAAAAACAGCATTTTTCTCTTAGAACCATAATGCAGAATTTTTGGATTAATAACAAAGTCTGCCTTATAACCCTGATACTTGCTCTCTAAGTGCAATAACATCCTTCTAAATGCTTCCTCATTTTTGTAAATCCTATAAGCATTTCAATATAGTTTTTATCGGGAATAATACTCCCATACAAATATCCCTTTTTACTTCTCCATTGTCAATAACCACAAATGAATACTCATCTTTCTTTTAACTGCACCATAGAGATTGTTTTTATCATATGCATAATGCGGATCATAATACAATGGATTATCTGCCAATTCTAAAATAAAGTCCAAAGTATTCTTCAAAAGATTTGATTTCAAATATTTCCATTTATTCATAATTTAACCTAAGTCATTCTTGTAACGTTATTACTCGTTGATTCGGCAGATCCTCTTAACCACATCTTCAAACTCATACTTCTACTAAATTTCTCGTCCATATTGTCTTATATCCTCCAGTAAAAGCTCGTTTGTACAGTTATCCATATTTACTATATCCACGCTATAAAGTGTAGGTAATTCATCTATCTTTTGTATGAGTAAATCAACCTCTTTAACCCCTGATACCGCTATATCTATATCACTTCTTTCAAGTGCAATTCCCTTTACCCTTGAGCCAAATAAAAGAACTTTCTTTTGCACCGAAGTCTCTACAGAGTTTTTGCAGTTTTTTTCTATTACTTCTTCTACTTTCAAATTATCTACCTTTCTGCCAAATAAATTAACCCTCCTGATAAATAATTCTAAGCCAACGAAAGCCACTACCCTAATCTTTCGATAAATTCTTTGTCAATTTCATCTACAGTCATATCCGTATGTGCTCGTATATCCCTATTATATGCATTAGTTAATATCCAGGCAGCATACGTCTTAAATTCTTCTGCAGTTTTTACGCTATAATCAAATGCTTTGTGAGTTCCTCCGGAGCAATCTCCCCAATCAGAGAGGTACCCTATTATTTCAAAAATGAATCATTATAAAGCTCAAATTTTTGTTTCTCTAGTAGTTAAATACTGTGCAATACAGTTGTCAAAGGCATAATAGAACATCGGATTACGAAGTGAAACGAATTTCTCTCCCTGTTGTGAAAATTTGCGTCAATTATATAAGACCTACGCACATCATCCATAGTAGGCTTTTCCATAGTTTTTCACTGTAGTTTGAATATATTTATAAATTGTTTCTTTATCAAAAATGTCCGTTTATGGCAGATCAGGGCCCCCACATACCATCTTCATACTTAAACACCATTACTGCACCGTTTTTGTACTTACTTTCAACCGGAACAGGTGGTGCCACTCTTTTCTTAGGTTTTTCTTAGGTACGCTGATTTTATCTAAGAACTTATTCAGATTGTCACTTCTTTTCTTTAGGAATTTATCATCAGCTCCCAATTCCCTTGCAACTTCCAAGTCTTTTCCGCTCTGTATTGCTTCATTGACTTCGTTTAACAAATCCTCCTTTAATTCGCCTACCTCCCAGAGGCAATGTGCAAAGGCTAAACAAGACATCGTATCTGATCATCATCTTCCTCAGCAGGAAGCAATTCATTTTTATATCTTCAGGGTTCCTCACCGGCATTAAAACGCTCAAAACTCATCCTTAGTATCCCAGGATGTGTCATTTCCAAATATGCAGCACTCCAAGTTCCCATCGTCCCCTCCCAACAACTTTGTTAAGTTCTACTTATAATTTTATACACTAGTTTATATGTCGTCAACTCCCTAACAATCATTATATCACATATATTATTATATTTAAAACAGTAAACCTTTTTATTTACTATATCTCTGACATTTTGAACTCGTTGCAAAACATTTCTCATTTTCGTAGAAAAACCTGCGTAAAACATTTGCTAATTTCAGTGAAAATGGGTTATTAAACGATATAAAAACTACTTATTTAATGCATTTATATGGATATCAAAGGAGGAAATATGGTTTTTAAGAAAAATATATTCCGCTTTATATGGCAGGACTTTTTGTAGATAAGGCTTTTTAATTCCACTACTAGCGGCGGATTGGGAACTTTATCCCATAAGAGATGTGCGCCGCTGAAATCTACCTAAGAAAATGACAGTAAACCTTTTTGTGGGTTTACTGCCCTTTAGCTGTTCTATTCAAGAGAATCAAAATCAAAAGGCTGCTGCCTTGGTATAGTTAGTTACCTTTGCCTCAAAGAAGTCTGTCTTTGTGGCATTTAAGTTGAAAGCTCTATCAACCCATTGGGTTCTCCTCAATCTCAGGAAACCACACAGGAAGTCCAATTGCTTTTTAGTCTTAGGTTAGAAAGGTACTTGATATATCTCTCTCTATCAGCTCATTATTTATACCGAGTATCTCATTGTTGGTTTACATACTGTCCCCATTCTATCTCATTTAGAGTACCTACCATTACCATCTCCCTAAGCTCTTCCTTAAGTTCATCAGTGAAAATCTCCAGGATTTTCCTTCATCAACTCTCTTATTATATTCTGGAAGAGTACGAGGTGAGTAATCTCATCCCTGTTTATATACTTGAAAATGGTACTTGTAGCCGTCATCCTTCCCCTGTCTTGCAAGGGTGTAGAAAAAGCGAAACCACTGTAAAAATAAATACCCTCAAGAATATAGTTCGCCATCCCGAACGCACAAAATTCTCTGTACTTGGATCATCTGACAAATCTCTGGTACATATCAGCAATGAATTTGTTTCTGCTAAATAAAATCGGATCTTCACGCCATTCATCATATATCTTATCCCTTGTTACAGGATTGGTAACAGTGTCAAGGATGTGAAAAATAACTCTGAGCATCGTTCCTCCTGAAATGCCTGTATATTAAGGAGGGATGACTACCTCTACAACGATTACCATATCTTGCAAGGTGAGGCAGGTTTCTCCACACTGAATTGAATCCAGGAAGTTAAGGAAAGAAATAATCTTGTCAAAGGCCTTTCTCTCTCCCGCAGTCAGATATGAAAACTGCTTAACATCCTCACCGAGCAGTTTCCTCAGGTATCCAGAAATTGTTGAGCATGGTGCGGTACATTACTTTGCCCAGTCATATTTGATACGGTTCCATCCCTGTAGGTTGGTGGTATTTCCATTTAGAATGCCCTCAGTACCACGCTTACCCAGTTCATTAAATATCTTTTTCTTTTCCATATAGTCTCCATTCCATCGCCACCTTAGGTGGCAATATTACAGACGGATAAGGTTTTTACGCCATCGAACAGCTTGAACACTCATCCATTTCAAAGCGACCTGTTTCTTACATAGTAAATTGTCTTGATACCGGACTTATAGCCTCTACATACAAATCAAGTATATCTTTTGCCTTAACATCAGGCGTGATGTAAAGATTAAAAGACTGCGCCTGGTCAATATGCCTCTGCCTTGCTGCACAGGCTCTTATAGACCATAATTGGTTTATATAATGCGCTTCTTTATAATACCAAAAATGTCTCATCATTTAGCTCAGGTGCTCTCTTAGGTGTGAAGCTTCCTTCTTCCTCTTCAACAAAAGAACTACTTAAATATAGGATCGATACCTGCGGTAGTTCCCGCTATGTTGGATGTGCTTCCTGTTGGGGCTACAGCCATAAGATAGCCGTTTCTAAAGTCCATATTTCATTACATCCTTCTTTAGCTCCTGCCATCTCTCAGATACATAGCCTCTTTCGTCAAAATACTCTCCTGTCTGCCATTTGGAGCCTTCAAATTCGGCATAGGCTCCCCTTTTCCTTAGCCAGCTCCATAGACGCCTTTATCGCATTGTAGGCTATTTCTTCAAAGAGCCTGTCCGCTTCTTCTATGTGCTTTTCATTTTCCCAGGCTATGGCATTTTTAGCCAGATAATGATGGTATCCGCTCACACCAAGCCCTATAGCACTGGTATTTAAGCGAGGTAACCTCTGCATCGGCCACTGGGAACATATTTAGGGTAATTACATTATCAAGCATTCTTATCTGAAGAGGCACATTTTCCTTGAGTTCATCAAAGCTTGCATTTCCAAAGGTTGATTGAGTTGAGGTTACAGGTCACCATATCTCTGATTCCACTGTTGTAACTATCTTTGACTTTCCATTTTCAGATACGATTTCTTCCGAAGCAAACTTGGTTTCACTCATATTCTGAGCTATCTCGTGGCAAAGGTTGGAGCCATATATCATACCTGCGTGACTGTTTGGATTGGCTCTATTCACCCTGTATCCTAAAGAAGATGAAAGGTGTGCCGGTTTCCACAGCACTCTTCATTATCTTTTTCTCATTATATCAAGGGCTGGAACTGTAATCTTTGCAAGTCTGTTATCATTTTCACAAAGCTTATATCTCTCGGAAAAACTCCTTGTGTTTCTCGTCCTTATCGTAATAGTCTTCAAGCGAAAATCCCATCAGCTTTTCAACTTCGTGAGGATCAAAAAGGCTGAAATCCTGTCTGTTTATCAGCCTTTCCATAAAAAAATATCAGGTATGCTTATGGCAGGGAAGATATCGTGAGCCTTTCTTCTGTCATCACCGTTATTGGTTCTTAGGTCAATGAATTCACTACAAGTCCTTATGCCAGATATCGAGGGTGATGGAAGCACCGCCCTTCCTTCTTCAAGCTGGTCTACTGCAACTGCTGTATCATTGTAAAGCCTTAGCCCAAGGAATGACTCCTCCTGAAGCATTGCTAAGCCTCTTATATATCACTTCCAAGGCTTCTGACCTTACCAAGATAGATGCCTAAAGCTCCTCCGTGTTTAGATACTTTGGAAAACTTTGAATTGACATCGTAAATTGACCAAAGATTGTCTGAAACAGTGCTTATAAAACAGCTTGAAAGCTGGTTAAATGTTGTACCTGCATTGGCAAGAGTAGGTGTTGCCACCGTCATCTTAAGCTTGCTAAAGTAAGTCATAAGCCTTGGCATAATGCACCCTTATCTCTTCTACACTTTGCAGGTGCATGGCAATAGCCATAAATCTCTCCTGAGGAAGCTCCAAAACTTCTCCATCTCTTCCCTGCACCAGGTAGCGGTCTGCAAGTAGCTTCACTCCCTCATAATTGAAAAGGAAGTCTCTGTCAGGATCTATGTAGTCAGCCAATTCTTTCCTTTGTGCTTTACTATACTTAGTAACAAAATCCTCAGTATATATCCCTCTTTCAACAAGCATTTCTACAAGCTCGTTAAAGTCGCCATAGCCAAAGGTCTTGTAGTTACGGCTAATCTTAGCTTCTTTGTAAAGGTCAAACAAAAAACAGCCTGGCTGCCACATACTGCCACTTGCTGTTCATCCTGTTTAGGCCTCCACCGTTTTCACTCTCGTCATTAACAATGACTTTCTCGATAGCAGAACGAATGAGCACCTGTTGAATTTCTTTGGTGCTCATTCCATTTTTAAACTGAATCTTGGAGTCCATTTCAAGTTCCATTGGATCGCAGCCATCCAGTCCTTCACAGGCAAGAGCTACCATCTTCTTGGTCTTTTTCAACGCAAAGATTCTCATATTTACCGTTACGCTTCTTTATCAAAATGTCCATATATATTGTGCTCTTTTCTTTTTAATACTACATTTTGATATTATAGCCTATGGAAATGGTTTTGTAAACCTGTTAAATAATAAAAATCCTCTGCCTGTTATATGTATCATTTTACAAAATTATATTGTAAGCAATATTATATATAACAGGCATAGAATACAGGTTTCTACATCAATCTACCTCTATCAGTTCATCTCCTTTAGGGTACTTTCACCTGCACATACTGAGATTAATTCTCCTTTCAAGCTCATCCATGTTTTTCTATACTGTAGAAAGGATCTTCGATTTCATTAAAAAGTTTTTCAGCTTTATTCTTTAAATCTTCAGCAATATTCAAGTTATTCTGCATCATAGTATTACTCCTTTTTCCATACCTTTATTATGTATATCACGCAAATTTTCGCAAGCATTTTAATATACATAGTGCTACAACATTGAGTTATAAATACCCCTTCACTATCTTACTGATATAGTCTTCCTTTAACTTCCGTATTATGTCACTGACTTAACCTGATATTATCATAAGTTATTTCTAAGTATTGTGCTGATATAGTTACCTTTTGCCTTGCTATGCAGGCAGTGGCAAAAAGTCATTGTAGCTGCATAGGGTTCATATTTATAGGATGGATCTGTAAGTACGGGCATCGAATAGTATGCATTCTTTTTATTTTTCAGGTCAATGTACCATTTCCCTCCGATATATTTTCTAAATGTCTCACCTATATAAATCGTAAGATAATCAAGCATCTTACTATCTGCGATTAAGTCTTTAATCTCCTTATAGTTAGCAAGAATCCAGCCTTCAATTTCAGTCAAGCGACTCAATACTGTAATCAAGCTTTAGGGTTCTGCTCTTGGCAAATTCTCCCGTAAAATAATCCATCTTAAAGTCAATTAGAATAATCCAATCCTCAAAAATCATCCTGTGTATATCCCATGTTAAACTCCCTCACACTATTTTTCAATTAGCTTTTTACCTAATCATCCTATTTACTACCCTCTATTATTATAATTAATCAAACAGCCACTCACAATAATTTCCTTCTCCTCCTCAGTCATGGCACCTAAAGACAGCTCTATCTCCTTAGTTCCATTTTCATTTACAATTACTGCCTTCACTCTGCTATCTCCATTTTCAATGACGGACTTTATTCCTTTATATAAATGAAATCACCCTTGTGGAAAGGAATGTTTTCGTCCTCATAGATGAAAAGAATCATCTCTCAGTTCATCACATTTGAGCGGTAACGCTTGGTTGCATAGCTCTTTGCGATATTGGCAAGACCTCCCAGTACACGCTGACAGCTGGCAGCCTGCTCCCTTGCAGAACCATCTCCCGGCTTTACCGCATAGATGGCACTTCCTATCTCTGTGAACTCTGCCTTAAAGTCCTCATCATAGGCCTGTAGTATAGCAATGGCCTCGTTAAGCTTATCATCGGTAAAAAGCCTTGCCACCAAGCCTTTTCTCCTCCATATCCCTAACCTTCTTTTGCCTCACCCACATAGTCAGGATCCTTTTCTCGAAAGAGTGAACTCAGCAAGTCCAAGTGGGTTTGAGCGGTAAGAACTGGTTTCACCCGATGGGATTGAGTTCATCGGTAGTAGTAATAGGATCGTGGATTTCGGATACTATCTTGATTAAGATATCATCCGCAAGCCTCTCCATCTTTGGCCAAGGTACTATATTAGGTCCATATTTAAGCTCTGCATTAAAATCAGGCCTTCCTACACCGTTAAATACCCTGTTATCATATATTTTACTGTCAAAAAAGTACTTTGGATGACTGTATTCCACATCTATCTCACAGGCAGAGGTAAGCCTGCCCTTATTTGCCGCTGTTGCAGCTATACTTCTGGCATCCATAAGGGCAACAGAGGCCATCTGTCCGCTTCCAGGGCTTGCTTCCCTCCCTGCTTGGGAAGTTTCTTGTAGAATGTCTAATTGAAAATGCTCCGTTAGCTGGCACATCCCCCGCACAAAGCAAGGTCCGCAAAAAGCAGACTTAACTGGGGCTCCTGTTTCCATAAGTGTGGCTACGGTACCGTTTCTTACAAGCTCTATATATACAGGCTGGCTTGCAGGATAGAGACTAAGTGAGAACTCATCATTTCTATGTATTTTCCCTTGAGGATGTCCGCAGCCGCACGTAGGTTCTCAAAGCCACCGCCTGCACAGCCTGCTATTATTCCTGGTCTACCTGAATCCTGCCATTCTTAATCTTGTCAGTTAGCTTAAAGTTGATATCTTTTTCCAAAGCTTACCTTCGCCTTTTTCTTCAACCTCGTGCAAGATATCCTCAGGATTCTTGTTTACCCTCGTCTACCAGGTAGGTATTGCTTGGATGGAAAGGCATGGCTATCATCAGGCCTTATCTTACTGAGGTCAACCTCAATCAGTCCGTCATAATAAGCAGGTGCACTAAGGCTAAGCTCCTTATAGTCATTAGGGCGGTTATGAAGCTCATAAAACTCCTTCACCTTCTCATCTGTTTCCCAGATTGATGAAAGGCAGGTAGTCTCGGTTGTCATAACATCTATACCTATTCTATAGTCTACGCTAAGCTTCTTTATGCCATCACCTATGAATTCCATTATCTTATTTTACATAGCCCCTGTCAAATACCTCACCAATGATGGCTAGGGCTATATCCTGAGGGCCTACACCCTTTACAGGCTCTCCCGTAAGCCTTACTGCTACCACCTCCGGACAGGCTACATCATAGGTCTGGCCAAGGAGCTGTTTTACAAGCTCAGGACCACCCTCTCCTATTGCCATTGTCCCAAGTGCACCGTATCTGGTGTGGCTGTCTGAGCCAAGTATCATCCTGCCACCTCCCGCAAGCACCTCCCTTGCAAACTGATGGATGACAGCAAGATTAGGTGGTACATACATACCCCCAAACTTCTTGGCAGATGAAAGCCCGAATAAATGGTCATCTTCTATTTATGGTGCCGCCTACCGCACAAAGTGATTGTGACAGTTGGTAAGGGCATAAGGCACAGGAAACTTCTTTATCCCTAGAGGCTATAGCTGTCTGTACTATGCCTACAAAGGTTATATCGTGGGAGGCAAGGCAGTCAAACTTAAGCTTAAGATTCTCCATATCCTCTGATTGATTGTGAGCACGCAGTATAGCCCATAGGCTAGAGTATTTTTCTTCGCCTCTTCCTTTGTTATGCTTACTCCCAGCTTACCCTAGTCTTTTCTCTTATATCCGGTCCGTCTTCAAATTACTTCACCATTTACTATAAATGCTCCGTTTTCTGATAATCTAATCATATATTCTCCATTCTGCCGGCTAAATTTACCAATTTTTCCTATAATAAAGCATTTTTGATAATTATCAAGTATACCTCTTGTCATAATAGTAAATCTGTAATAGAATTAAGCAGATGATACTAATATACTAACCAGGAGGTAACTATGAGGCATCTATAAGTCCACTTGATTTTTCAGTAGATGAGACTAATTATATTTTGACACTTGCGGGTGACATATACAGAAACCCTGAAAAGTACAAGGATATCTGTCATGGTAAAAATTAGCTACTTTGTTTTTGTGAGCCGAGTACACGAACTCGCCTTTCATTTGAAGCTGCAATGCTTAATCTGGGCGGTAGTGTTCTCCGGTTTTTCTGAGAGTTCCTCAAGTTCGGCAGCCAAGGGAGAAACTGTAGCAGATACCATTAGGGGTAATCTCCGCTTACGCTGATATCTGCGCTATGCGCCATCCCAGGAAGGAGCACCTCAGGTGGCTTCGATGTGATTCTTCTATCCCGGTTATAAATGCAGGTGACGGCGGACACACCACCCTACCCAGACATTTACCGATATCCTCACTATCAAAGAGCTTCGAGGGAACATAGGCAATATGACAGTGGGGCTCTGTGGCGACCTTAAGTTTGGAAGAACAGTTCATTCACTTATTCAAGAGCTTGTAAGATATCCTGAAATTAAATTTGTTCTTATTTCTCTGAGGAATTAAAGCTTCCTGAGTATGTAAAGACCGAGATACTGGATGCAAATAATGCTCCTTACGTGGAGACTGCCTCCCTTGAAAAAGCCCTGCCTGAGCTCGAGTGTGCTCTATATGACCAGGGTACAGAGAGAACGTTTCTTCAACGAGGAGGGACTATATAGGCTTAAAGATACCTACATCTTAGACAAGGCTAAACTTAAAGGTGCTAAGCCTGACCTTATGATACTTCATCCTCTTCCAAGGGTTAATGAGATATCTACCGATATAGATGATGATCCTAGGGCAACTTATTTTAAGCAGGCAAAATACGGTGTTTATGTAAGAATGGCTTTGATACGTTTACTGGAATTGGCATAGGAGGTAATTTATGTTAAATATTAGCGGTATTAATTCAGGTTATGTTATCGACCACATACCTGCCGGACTGTCAATGTCCATATACAGATATCTGAATCTTGGTAAATATGATAATCAGATAGCCATTATTAAAAATGCGAAGAGCTCCAAGATGGGAAAGAAGGATATAATTAAGATAGAGGGTATACCCGGTGAGCTTAATCTTGAGCTTCTATCCATCTTTGGTGATAGCATTACAGTAAATGTAATAATGGACGGTGTTATCAGGGGATAAGATTCATCTCTAGCCTACCTGACACAGTAAATGATATATTTACCTGCAAGAATCCACGTTGTATAACCTCTGTGGAGCGTGGACTTAGCACATGTATTCAAGCTTACCGACAAGGCACATCACTTACTGCTGTGTATACTGTGAGCAGGCTTACAATATGAATAAATAGTAGGGAGATTATGGAAGAAAACAAAGAAAAAGAAACTAAAATCAAGAAAATAAAGCGGTTACTTGCCCTCATTGGAGTTGTCATACTTTTAGGACTGTATGGAGTCACTCTTATTACCTCCTTTATGGCAAGTCCGCAGCCAATGCCCTTTTTATTGCGAGCCTTGTATGTACCGGCTTCATACCTGTTGCCATCTACATAGTTATTTGGCTGCTTAAGTTTAGATAAGTTAATGGATTTTGTTTAAAATCTATACACTTTTAACAAAGTTAATTTTTAATCTTGTTTTCCACAATTAAATAGTGTATAATCTATTTCATACGAAGGAGATAATGAACCTCTAGAATGATGATGATAAAAGTGTTAAAGGCTTTTGACACAGACAAATAATAATATTAACAAAGGAGAAAGATTATGATATGTATGTGACGTATGTGGATGGGTATATGATGAAGAGTTAGGATGTCCTGAGAGGGAATAGCTCTTGGAACAAAGTTTGAGGATCTTCCAGACGACTTCGAATGTCCAGAGTGCAGATAGAGCAGGATATGTTTTTCTGAGCAGTAATTAAGGTAAAAATGCTGTCACCTTCAAAAGTGAATGTGACAGCATTTTTATTGTCTTAATTAATTCTATATTTTTCCAGGTTTACTGTAATTACCGTATATCTTCTTTCCTCCAACCTTTACAAAGGCACGGACCTTCACATAGTAAGTTTTTCCTGCCTGAGCCTTGTTTATCATAAACTTGGTCTTCTTCGGAGAGTAGAAATCATTTTCTTTGCGTGACGGAATTTTTATTTTTAGCAAATACCACTTCATATCCGCTCACATCATCATTCTGACTACCTGAAGCTTTAGCTTGCCTCGTTTTGAAGCATTGTTATAAGAGCTGCTTGAAGCATACACGTACACATTACTATTTGGCACAACAGTTACCTTCTTTTGACTTTATTATCCTGCTGCATCCGGGTAGAAACTGTTATCTTCGCTGCACCGTACTTGTTGGCTCTACAGTACTTTTCATAATCGTATTCAAATACTCCACCGTTCTTATCATTAACAAGACTTAGCATTGCTGTCAACCTTGAGTTTTACTACATCACTTGCACTTGATGGGAGAGTCCTTATATTAAGCCTCATGTCTCTCCTATTTTTGATGGTTTTTGGAACTCTAGATAAGGATATGCCAGTCACAGGTTCCAAATCAAAGAAGGAAACCTCATAGGGAAATAGGTTGCATGAGCCCCGTAATCTTAACGCCATAAACCTCTCTCCATTTGCATACCTTTTTATTCCGTCAGGTCTGAATATGATGCAGCCGCTCAAACCATAGTTTACATTATTTACATTAAAATATCCGTCAGAATAGCTTTACTAAATTGCTAGGGTTTTGTTATCACTATACCTTGTAAGTTCCACTCAACATCCGAAGGTTAACTTCATATCCAAGTGATATACTCCAAGGAAAATCAGAATTAATATACTCAGTAGGCATATTCATAGCAGGCCATATCACACCGTATTCGGGAGAGCTGCCAAAGGCACCGTCATGAGCATAGGTCGCTGAAAAATTGTTGTAAAAATCAAATCCCTATAGACTTCATGGAAGGATTGAGTATCCAGCGTCTATGGCACAATCCTATCAATGTTAGTTGAGTCGCCGTCATTCATGTATCCTAACACAATACCTGAGTCTATATTGGTATAACCCATTTGCAAGATTGCTATGAGCTGCTCCTTCAGCACCTAGTCTGTATAATACATCCGACATACCATAAGGCTTTGATGGAGTGTGTGAGAGCTTACCGTTTACAGCACTGACTACACTTGCCCCTATGTGCAAGCTTTGATGCAATTCCTCACTAATACCACGTTTGAAGACAATCCCGCTATATCTAATCGGATTGATGGTATTCAGAGCAGAGCTGCATAGTCTTCTTATCTAATCTTCCTAGAGAATAAGGTGCTCTTTCTATAGGCTTTTCTTCAAGCTTTGCTATAGAATATAAATCTGACGGATACTTTTTACAAATCTCCTTATCTCATCCACTGTTCTATATAGCTCATTTATACCCTTACTCTTATTATTATCTGCTAAAAACACCATCTATACTTACATTTTTATCTTTGAACCATTATCCTCTGCTTTAGCTGATATATATTATCATTTATATGTGTTACAGGCAACGAAGATATCATAATCCCGCATACCAAGATGGCAGTTAATCTATGCTTTTCAAAATCCTTTTATCAAGACTTACTTCCTCCATTTTTAAAACAATTACCCATACCAATATTATTTTACACTAAAGCAACAAATTGTCATGAGAAATTTATGTATAAAAATTTTAGTTAAAACTAACTATATTGGTCTCAAAAAGGCTTACAGTATCATTCCTGTAAGCCTGTGTTATTTTATTATTAGTATATCCTATATGTATCTGTCTTGCTATATGCTCCATATATCTTTTTACCACCAACCTTTTACGAGGCACGAGCTTTGATATAATAAGTACGTCTTGATAATGCATTATTTATTGTAAACTTTGTCTTTTTATAAGAGTTTGAGACTAACTTTTTAGCATATTTGAAGTTCTTATTTGTAGAGTATAAGACCTCATAGCCGCTCACAGTCTTGTCCTACTTACTTGCAGGCTAATCTTGCCATATTTTGTACCATATATATATCTGCTTTCTGTAGAATAAATATATACATCTGAAGGGATAACAGTTATCTTTTTGACTTCGTTATTCTTCCATCATAAGTAGATACATTTATGGTTGTCGTGCCATATTTGTCTGCTTTAATATCGAACCCGTTGTCAGCATCACTTAATCATATATGCCGCTGTTCTTACCTTTACCTAGGCTTAAAAATCTTGCCATCTACTGTAACTCTAACTATTTTTAGCACTTTCGGGTAAAAACTTGATACCTAGGTCTAAATTCTCACCTAGTCGGATAATACTAGACGTTTTTATCAAGTGAAAGTCCGGTAATAGGCACCAGGTCAAAGAAAGATACCTCATACGACAGCGGTGCACTAAAGCCCTGTGATATTAACTTTGAACTTCTCCCTGCTACATATCTTTCAACTCCATCAGGCCTGAAAAGATGATGTCCCTGCTCACCATATCCGCCATTATCTACATTAAAATAACCGTCAGAAGATGACTTGCTAAACTTCCAGGTCTTATTGTCTGTAAGCCTAATAAGTTCTACCTCTACGCTGTCACTTACTGCATAGCCCATCGATATGCTCCATCGGGATCCTTGTTAAAAATATTCCGTAGGCATATTCTGTGCAGGCCAGATTACACCGTATTCAGGTGAATATCCGAACGAATTGTCAAGAGCATAGGTAGCTGTATAATTGTTGTAATAGCCAAAGCCTGTAGCCTTCATAGACGGATTTAGTATCCAGCGTCTGTGTCCCAGCCTATCTATGTTTGAAGAGTCACCATCCTCCATATAGCCATATACTAAGCTAGTGTCTATATTGTTATATCCCATAGCTATATTGCTGTGAGATGCACCCTCCGCACCTATTTTGTATACTTCATCTGACATTCCTACGGGTTTTTGCTGGATGATGTGTAAGAACATCATTTACAGAATTTACCACACTTGCCCCCTGAGCCTGTTTTACGTACTCATCATTTAATACCACATCAGAAGAAAGTCCTGCTATATATCTAATCTGATTAAGTGTATTGAGTGCAGACTGCAAGGTCTTATACTTCAGTCTTCCAAGCGAATACGGTGCCTTACCAAGAGGCTCTTCCTCATATTCTACAGGCGATGTAAAAATCAGCAGGATGATCCTTTACAAAAGTCCCTGATTTCATCTTCTGTATGATAGTCTACATTGACACCCTACATTTTGCGTGTTTACACCAGAGTCATCGCTGTAATCATCATCCGTATACAGATTGGTATTATTATCATAGTATTCGTCTGCCTTAGCAAGATAAGCATTATTCCCTTGTATTTTACAAAGGAAAGCCTGAAATTACCACACCTGTTAAGATTGCAGCTATTATCTTTATTCTTAAATCTTCTTCTCATATCTCCCTCCCTATTTTTAAACAAAAATAACCCAAACTACTTGTATTTTTACATTATTCTGATTCAGGTGTCAAAATATTTGACTATCTAATCCAACAACCATAAAAATACTCTCAGTAATTTGGGTTATGTTTATATGTACTTATCTAAACTTAACTGTACATACTTCAAAAGGCCTAAAGCTTAAGACTAACTGCCTTCACTTTCTTTCCATAAGCATTTACAGTCTCTTCTACCTTAAGCTCCTCTTCTTCATTTTCAAGGAGGTCACAGGTAAATGCCTTGCAAACTTTGTATCTACCAAAAAGCTTAACTGTTGTCTTTGCATTGTCACGCTCAAAAAGTCTGATTACAGTGCCTTCACCCTCTTCAGCCTTCTTGATAGTCTCAATGACTACATTCTTCTTATCTACATTGGCGTAGAATATACATCCTCTGCCATTGCCTTCTTCACTGTCTTTAGTGGCTGGTTGAGATTGTATGCTTCATCAGAAACATTGCTATAGCGCCAGCTCTCTGCGTGAGGATAGAGGGCATAGGGTAAAGAAATGCTCTTCCTGGTCAGTCGTAGGATTAGGCTCAATACCTGACTTAATAAGAGTGAGGCCAAGTACACCGTCTCTTACAGAATGTCCGTACTTGCAGTCATTAAGGAGGGCTACACCATAGTGTCCCTCTGAGAAGTCCATCCACTCTGAGCACAGCTTTCAAACCTCGCCTCATCCCAGCTTGTGTTGGTATGTACCTTTCTTACTGCATTACCGAAACTGAATCTCAAACGTAGCCTCATCTGAGTGAATATCTACAGGAAGTGAACCTTAGGAGATGCTGATTATCCTTCCAGTCTACATAGGTTTCGAAGTCTATTCTCTGTTATCCGGCATAGAAGTGAATCTTCTGTCTGATGAAGGAGTTGCTTATCTTTCTCCCTACAAGAAGGGTAGCTCTTACTTCACCAATTTCAATCCACTCTAACTTTTCTACAGAGAGAGCATCCCAGTACTTTTCAGTATAGAAGATATCTATATCCCAGTTATCATAGTAAATAGGCTTATCCTCATACATGCGAAGAAGATTGCCCTTTCTCCTGCTTTAAGTACCTCTCTATCATTTTCCTTGTCAAAAATACTTGAAAAAGAGCATTTTCATCAAGTTCAATCTTATAAAATGGAGTCTCAAGGCTCTTGTCTCCATTAAGCGTAAAAGGACTTTTCAGGCTTTGCTTCTGCCTTATCAAAATACAGGGTCCTATATGCCCTTTGAAGGGTATATTCTCTACAAATGCAATGGCTCCATCCTTTGTTGCCTGGACCTTACTGCACTTCCATCCTCGTACTTAAGTCCCTCATAACTTCCTTCTGGAAGTATGGCAATATCTGAACGGTTATGTCCTGTAGTATTCCATACAGTTATACCTTCTTTATCCTCAGCAAGTATTTCAAGTCTTGCAGAAGTTTCCTGTTCAAGTTCCTTCGCAATACGTGCATACTCTTCCTTTGTTACCTCGTATACTTCTTTGATTGAAGAACCCGGAAGGATATCATGGAACTGGTTAAGAAGGACAATCTTCCACATATCATCAAGCTCTTTAACAGGATAAGCAATCTTCTTATCTGCAAGAACTGAGAAGAATTCAAGGTCCATAAGTCCAAGCTCTGACTTTCTGTTGCTTCGCTTATTCCTTGCCATAGAAGTATAGGTTCCTCTGTGGTACTCAAAGTAGAGCTCACCTTCCCAGGTCTCAAGCCTCTTGTTGTCCTAACCTTTGCCTCAAGCTCTTCAAAGTATTTACCTGCGAATTCTCTTCTTACCTTAGGGATACCCTTAACTCCCTTTTTCCATTCTTCTAGCGGTTTCAAGCATTTTCTCTGGTAGGGACCGCCGCCACCATCACCAAAACCGTATGAGATGAGGATGTCGTTGTAATACGCTTGTTCTGATAACGCTCCCAGCCTCCCATAAGTGCGTCAGGATGAAGCTCACCGTTGTAGGTTGTAAAGAAATTCACCACAGGCTGTCCTATGCCAAGCGTGGTTATCATATGTGTAAATATCTCTGAACCATCTATACCACGCCATATAAAGGTATCATTAGGTATCTTGTTAAACTGGTTCCAGGCAAGCTTGGTGGTCATAAAGTACTTGATTCCGCTTCTCTTCATTATCTGAGGAAGAGAGCCTGAATAGCCAAATACATCAGGAAGCCACAGCACCTTTATTGTCTACACCAAACTCATCCTTAAAGAATTTCTTTCCGTGCATGAACTGCCTTACAAGAGACTCACCGGAAGTGAGATTGCAGTCTGCCTCAAAGCCACATACCGCCCTCAGGCTCCCATCACTCCCTCTTTTACCTTTTCCTTTATCTTCTCATGAACTTCAGGATATCTCTCTTTAAGGAATAAATAGAGCTGAGGCTGGCTTGACATGAACTTATACTCAGGATATTCTTCCATAAGCTTAAGCACTGTAGCAAAGCTTCTTGCAACCTTTCTCTGGTCTGTGCAACTGTCCACCACCAAGCCACGTCTATATGGGTATGTCCTATACAGGTAGCTATTACATCGCTGTAGCCTGCATGTTCTTCATATAAGGGCTTTTTAAGATACTCACGGGCAGCCTTAATGCCGTCATAGAACTCTTTTGTATAAGGAGTTCTAAGGTCAAGGAAGTTAACCGCAGTATTGAGGATTTCTTCAATATCCTGCCTGTTCTTATCATCCTCAGCCATTCTAGGGAAGGCGGCAAGAGGTACCCAAAGGTCAAAGTAAAGGCCTTCTACTTCCTCATCAATCTCAATGATGGATGCAATGAAGAGGAACTCATCATGGAGGATTCCACTGTATGCCTGTATATCAAAGTTAATCTCATCACCGCTCTTAAAGTTATCTCCAAGGAAAAGGAGTCTGTGGTTCATATCCATTCCCTGAACTATTTTATTATTGATAAATACAAGGAACTGCGGATTCTTTGCATCATCCCATCTCATCAATCTGGGTAGCAAGCTTTTAAGAATATTCTCTTTCCTGCCATGTCTCAGGAACCACGAATTTCTTCTTAAAACCAATAATGCTTTGTCCTTGCCATACCAGTGCATATTTAAGGAATCAAACTCTGCAAAGTCAGGCCCAGCACTTTTCTGCCTCTTCAGGCCCTAAAGAACTGTCCTTCTTTATACTGCCATTTATCTAGTTCAAGCTTCTGCTTTATTTTTAAGTTTGTCAAGATTATCACAAATAACCTTGACACGCTTATCTAAATATCTCATACTGCCTCCTTTAGCTCTGGTTTTATAGAGCATTCTTTTTCACATAGTCAAGAAGTCTCTCTACTGTTGTAAAGGCAAGTCCTGTGACTGTATCTGCACAGCCATAGTATATAGCAATCTTTCCACTCTCCTTATCGTGTAAGGCAGCACAAGGGAAGACTACGTTTGGCACATCTCCCATACACTCGTACTGTTCCCAAGGAGCCATAATATAATTCTTGCTGCGGGCAATCACCTTCCAAGGCTCATTAAGGTCAAGGAGTGCCGCTCCCATACGATATACAAAGCCATTACAGGTGTTAATTACTCCATGGTAAATCATAAGCCAGCCTTCATCTGTCTCGATAGGAATAGGACCTGGTCCTATCTTAGTTGACTGCCAGGCAGAAATGTCATCTTTAATTGTACCCATTACGTGTCTATGCCTGCCCCAGAACTCCATATCCTTACTCTGGCTTATAAAGATATCGCCAAAAGGAGTATGACCGTTGTCACTTGGTCTGTTAAGCATCATATAAAGACCGTTTATTTTCCTAGGGAATAAAACTCCGTTTCTGTTAAACGGAAGGAAGGCATTTTCAAGCTGTACAAACTTCTTAAAATCAAAGGTGTAAGCAACACCTATTGTAGGACCATGATAACCGTTACACCAGGTCACATAGTATCTGTCCTCTATAAAACAAACTCTAGGATCATATCTATATTCTCTCTTAAGTATCTCTTCATCTGCGCCTTCAAACTTGATAGGCTCATCTTCTATCTCCCAATTAATTCCGTCTTTACTCTTATCCAACAAAAAATATCCATACTTATGGAACGGCTGTCACATCTAAATACCCTGCAAAGCCGTCTTCAAATCTAACCACTGCACTGTTAAACACACTGTTTGAAATCTTATTTCCATCTCTTCCTATAATCGGATTGCCCGAATATCTCCAAACCGGCTCTTTTCCTCCGGTATTATCTTCCTCCCAAGGTATCTGAGGTAATTTATTCTCACTATTCATCTTCATTCTCTGATATTCTAATCTTGAAAAGAGTTTTTCCGTCAATCGTCACATTACGGACAAATTCGGGAAAAACTCTTCTATTTTCATAAAAACAGTGTCTAATTTTTGTCTTATGCTTTATCTGTAATTTAATTATTTTGCAGCGTCAATCTGCTCCTGAGCCTTCTTCTGCATATCGTCAAAAGCCTGCTTTTTCTCATCTCTTCCATCATCTGTGGAACTACCTTTCTCAGGATCAGATGTACCTGTGAAAAGCTCACTCTTATACTTGTTGTATATCTCAACGCAGTTAACCATTTCATCTTCAAAATCAGTTACATCTAAGTTGATGCCAAGTACAGGTGAAGCGATAGCCTTAGCATTAAGCTCCTTAACTTCATCCCACTGATTGAAATCTACATCATCTCTCTGTGATACGATGAAGAATGAACCCTGTGTATAACCAGCCATCTTCACTCATCGTTGTTCTTGTGAACCTTCTTGTCAGCGGTATATGTCCAATCATCACCTTCAAGGCCGTAGAAGAATGAATCTCTTACATAAGTATCTGTGTTTACAAGCTCTAAGAACTGAAGAGCCTTGTCAGGATGCTCACAGCTAGCTGAAATACAGTTAAGAGAACCACCAACTGTTACGTTTGAAATAAGTGTATCGCCCCAAGGCACTGCTACTACTTCCTCGCCCATGTTAGGACCCCATACTGTCTTTGCTGCACCGCTCCAGCCCTGTTCAATACTGAAAGGTCTGTATTTTTGACTACTCTGCAAGTGTAGCTGCGTCAGCATTGATAAGTCCGTCCTTGTACCACTTATGAATGAGTTTAAGCTCTTTCATAACATCTTCCTGCTCGAAGATAGGAACAAGCTTCTTTGAGCTGTCTGAGAACTTTACACCAAGTGCTGGAAGTCCCATGTTGTCATAATTCTTAGCAAGTGAGTTAGATACACCTTCCTTATTAAGGATAAATGGTGCTGTCTTCTCGCCATTCTTAATCTTTGTTAATGGCTCTGTTAAGTCCTCAAGAGTCTTTAACTTGTCAACATCAATATTATACTTCTCAAGTAACTTCTTTACAAAGATAAAAGTAAAATGTCATTGAGCTGTCCTTATATGTAGGTACAGCATAAATCTGTCCGTTTACCTTTGTTGCATTCCAGTAGTCTTCAGGCATAGAAGAAAGAAGCTTAGGTGCGTTATCCTTAAGTAAGTCTGTAATGTCAAGGAAAGCTCCCATCTTTACATCCTGTACATAGGTATTAGCATTGGTAAACATAATGTCATAGTCACCACCAGTATTTACAAGTGTGCTTCTTCTGCTGTCCCAATCACCCCAGCTTACTACTTCAACGTCGATATTTACACCGATTTTATCAGCTAAATACTTGTTGATATTTTCCTGCCAGGCCTTGTAGTTATCAGGCTGGCCGCTGCCTACCTGTACCCACTTGAGATTTACTATCTCGCCTGTCTTTGCATCACTTGTCTTAGATGCAGAGCTTGAAGTCTTGGAGGCAGAAGCTGCCTGACTGGTTGTGCTTGTCTTAGACTGGCTTGTCTTTTCCTCAGTCTTTGCTCCACAAGCTGCAAGGTTAAAAACCATAGATGCTCCAAGAGCTAAAAGCTAACAGTTTTCCCCATCTTTTTCTCATGTTAAAGTTCTCCTTTCACTTTTTACACATTTTATCTAAAAAGCTTTATAGCTTAAGATTTAACCCTTAACCGCACCTATTGTAAGTCCGGTTACAAAATATCTCTGGAAGAATGGATAAGCACAAGCTATAGGAACTACTATAACTATGGCAATCGCCATTCTTACTGATTCTCTTGGCATGGTTGCCAGATACTGCTGAATACTTACACCACCGTCCGGATTGCTTGCAAGGAACTGTATGTTCTTAACCATGCTGTTAAGCAAAGCCTGAAGCGATATGAGGTCCTTATTTCTTATGTAAAGAGATGATAAGAACCAATCATTCCAGTAACCAAAAGCTTAAGAAAAAGTCCGATTGTAGCAATTACCGGCTTTGATATAGGAAGCACTATTTTGCTAAATATACCAAGCTGAGTAGCTCCATCTATCTTAGCCGACTCAATAACCGAGTCAGGTATTGTGGTTCTAAAGAATGTCTTACATATAATTATGTTAAAAGACGAAACTGCAAGCGGAAGTATGAGTGCTAAAAAGCGTATCACTAAGGTTCAAGAGCTTATCGTTTACAACGTAGCTTGCAGCAAGACCACCGTTAAATATCATAGGTATAAATATAACCCAGGTAAAAAGTTCTGTAGCTTATAGCTCTGTCTTGAAAGTACATATCCCATCGAGGTAGTAAGACCGAGTCCGAGGATTGTACCTCCCATTGTTACTATCACCGATATCCAGAGCGCCTTTAATATCATCATCCTTTTCTTTCCAAAGATACAGATAGGCTGCACTGAAAGCTCTGCCGGTACAAATCTGTAGCCATACTCAGCGAGAGAAGCCTCAGATGAAATCGAAATAATAAACACGAAAATTACCGGCACTATACACATTAAGGATAAAATTATAAAAATAATATTGAAAACAATGTTTGTTCCGGACTTAATCTGGTTAAGTCCTTTACCCTTCTTTACATTTTTATTTTCCACTTTAATTCTCCTTAGTTAAATGATTGCCTGTTCTTTGTTTATCTTCTTAACCACAAAGTTTGCTGCAAGAATAGTGATACAGCAAGCTATAGACTGAGCTACAGAAGCTGCAGCAGTCTTTCCGATAGAACATTTGACTGCAATGCATTATAAACATAGGTATCAAATGTGGATGCCACATCATGTAAGGAAGCAGGAATCTGCTGTGTTACCTGATAGAACAAACCGAAATCTGAGTAGAAAATTCTTCCCACATTCAATATGAACATCATTATAATTACTGACTTAAGGCTAGGCAGTGTAATGTACTTGGTCTGCTGCCATTTGTTTGCACCGTCAATAACCGCAGCCTCATAAAGGCTTGAATCAATACCTGTAATGCAGGCAAGATAAACTACCATGTCTGTACCCGATACTCTTCCACTGCTGCATAAATATCAGTATGAAAAGGCCAGTACTTAGGCTCTGAATACCAGTTTACCTTTTCCATTCCAAAAGAGGATAAAATGTTGTTGATAAATCCCTTATCCTGGCTGAGGAAAGCATATACAAAGTAGCTTACAACTACCCAGGACATAAAGTGAGGAAGGAACATCATCGTCTGATATACTTTGGACTTAAGCCTGCTGTGAATGAGACTTATCATTATAGCCAAAGTAACAGGAATGATAATTCCAAGAATAATAAATACAATGTTATATGCTATAGTGTTTCTAAGCAAAAGCATAAAGTCATTTGAGTTAATAAAGTACTTGAAGTTCTTGAATCCAACCGATTTACTTTGAAAAAGGCTCTGCAGGAATCCTGTCCTAGGTCTTAACCTAAATTCCTTAAAAGCAATTACAATACCAAACATAGGGCAGGTAACAAAAGCAGATGTACCAAATAAATGTAGGTATACCGAGCAAGGTCAATTCGGTGTCATCTCTTGTCCACTTTTTCTTTTTCTTAGGCAGAGTAGCTTCTTTTTTACTGCTCATTATTTTCCCTCCTGCTGTTTTTGAAGAAGTATTAGTAAGCCCCTTCCATTTCTAATCTAAGTTACATTTTATCATATCAATTAACATTTTGCAACATTTTATTTACTAAAAATGTTGCAAATAAATATTTTTGTTAACATACAATTAATAAATGATGTAAAATGTTTACCAAGGCATCCTATTATTGAGTTACTTAACTGTAAAAAATTATTCAGTTATTCCCCTTAATCTGTCTGCATACCAAAGCACAACCTTAGTTACCCTTCCAAGCATACTCTCCTTTGAGTCCGCTCTATAAATCTCCTTATACTTCATATACCATATTTCAAGTTCTTCCGCAAGCTCGAACTTCACTTTCTCATCTACTAGTCTCAGGCATAACTACTGCTCTTCCTACTCTATTCCAGATATCAATACCTGCAATCGCATTGTCAGCCTTATTAAACTCATTTCTTTTAGCACTATCCATAGAAAGCACTGTTTTTCTAAGCTTCCTTCTGATTTCTAACAACTCTTTAGACGCTCTGTCTACATCAGCTATTTCAGCCTTAAACCTCTCAAGTCTATCGGTTAAGGCCTTGTGGCTGTTAAAGCCTGCAGGGTTTGTCTTCTCATCAAAGTTTGCTGCATCTGCAAAGCCTTCAAATAGGAGCACAGCACTCCACCAGTCATATATCTGATTAAGAGCGGCCTTCTCCAGAAGCTCAATATAGGTTTCTGACTTGTCATCATACTCAAGGAAGGATAGGGCTTTATTTAGCTCTTCCTTTCCTACTCCTTTTTCTCCTGAATAAGCATCCAGATTCCAGGTAAATACTCCACCATATACTATTCCCGGTGTCGTAAATGAAGGATTGTTTATATGCCCAAAATCACCCCACTCAGTATTTAATAGTCCTATGGCCTCATATTTTCTTGCATACCCGCTCATAATCTTAACATTAGAGTATGAGGTGTCAATTCTATTTATCAAAGTATTCCAACCGCAAGCACCCGGGACAAAGGTAAAGGTTAGCCCCAGCCTTGGCGATAGGCTCGCAGATATCATCTTTTTGCTCAGCCATATAGCCCCAGGCCATGCATATGGTCTCTGTAGGAAGCTCCTTAATAAACTCAGGAAATTTACGTATAATATCTCCCCAGAACATAGGAATCTTTCCCTTGCTTACTACATACTCACAGAGCTTCTTTAAGAAGTCCATATACATTCTGTCGGTTCCCACCTTGTCAGCCAGCGCCTTAGACCTTCCCTTGCCGAGGTCAAACGTCTCATCCGCACATATATTAACTCAGCTTTGAGCTAAATAGCGGCAGATACTCATCAAGCATTTTCTTAACAACTTCAAAAGAACGCTCATCATCTACATTTACTGTATGGTGCTGCATCTTTTCCCAGAATGAAAACGGCTTGCCCGCAGCATCTTCAAGCTCACAGATATCCTCATAGCTCTTTGTTCTAAGCAATTCATAAAGATGACCAAAGCTTGCAAGAGATGGCACGAAGTCAATGTCTCTGTCTTTACAGTACTTATCAAGCTCCATAATCTCTTCCGGAGTAAGTACGCTGTCTTCCCTCCACATCTCAGAAAATCCTCTAAAAGCAAAGGACTGCTCTATGTAGAGCTGATATTGATTTAACTTATACCTTGAAAGTAAATCTATCTGCTTCTTGATAGTGTCTAACTTAAAGCTTCTACCTCTTGCCTGATCCATGTAAAATCCTCTGGCAGGTATATCAGGCTTATCCTCTATCCTAAGAGCAGGAAGTAAGGCACCCTTTGTTTCTTATAATCTGGCAGAGAGTCTGGATGCCATAGCCAACACCTGCTCTGTCCCTGCCTAGAATCTCAATCTGTTCTTCTGTTATGGAAAGTACATAGCTTTGTGGAGGAAGTGCATTGACAAGTCTTAGACTGATATCACCCTTATCTGCTGTTCCTGCAGTAAGCGTGGCTTCTACGCCGGCATAACGAAGAAGCTCATCCCTTAAGACCTTTGGCAGTGCCCATCCTGTGCTTGTCTTTAGTCCTTCACTCTCTGAAACTATTCTTATCCCGGATTCTACGAAGAACTCACCATTTGTTTCTGTAAGTTTTTTTGGTTTTGGTAAAAAATACATGATATATACTCCTTAAAAAAATATTTTTTTGTTTTAAAAAGTATTTAAACATACTTCAACTAATTGAATAGTAATATGTATTTAAAAATATTTCAAGATGTTTTATAAATTAATTGAGTTTTGTATTGACATATGTGCATTATCTTTATTATACTTAACATAAGTTAACAAAGCAATTAACATTGTATATATATAATTGTTGTATACTTTAAAATGTTTTATTATCCAAATTATTTTTGTATTACTTAGCTAAACAGCTATACAGAGGGGGAGGCGGATTGACAAATGAGTAAAGTTACTATGCAGGATATTGCCGATGCACTTGGAGTATCAAGGGTGAGCGTTTGGAAGGTGTTTAACGATCAGCCGGGTGTCTCAAGCACTTTAAAACACAGCATATTGGACATGGCTTCAAAGCTTGGCTACAATAGTCTTTCTGCAATCACTGTCTCTAACAAGGATATGAATAACTTTAAGAATGTGTCGCTTGTAGTGTCAAGGCCTGATTCTGCTGTCTTTTGGATAGATATTATACACAGTATGGCAAAGGAACTTGCCCTGCACAATGTTAACTTACTGTACACATACATACAAAGTTCATACGATAACAATTTTCAGATACCTGATATACTTACAGGTGACAATGTAGGCGGAATTGTAGTTATGAACCTTTATGACAGACATATTATCAAGAGGTTAATAAAGCTTCCAACCCCTAAGGTTTTTCTTGATACCGTGCCTTCGATAACTGAGAAGATGCTTGCCTGTGACCTTATGTTAATAGAGGGAAGAAGTGCTATTACAGCTATAATAGATGATATAGTGAAGAAAGGCTGTTCAAGGCTTGGCTTTATAGGAGATTTAAATTATGCAAGAACCAATCTGGAGCGTTATCAAGGCTTTGTGGACGGTCTTGCACTCACAATATACCTCTTGACCCTACCATATGTTATACCGATTCGATAGGAATATCCAGTTACCAGAGTAAAATATTCGAGTTTTTGGATTCGATAAAGGAGATGCCGGATGCCTTTATCTGTGTGAGTGACTATGTGGCACAGTTTGTTGCCATGTATATCTCAGAACACCCTAAGCGCTTTAATAAGCCTATACTCCTTACCGGTTTTGACGGAAGCAAGGAGTATGTCAATGTTGCAGATAAGATTACAACAGCCAGTGTAAATACGAGACAACTGGGCAGAAGGCTTGCTTTACAGGTACTTTACAGAATGGAGCATCCTGCCGCACCTTATGAAACAGTTTACATACATCCTGAAATATCCTACTTTAGTTCTATTTTTCCTAATTAGATGAGCTGTCTAAAAAGGGCTATACAGCATATCCACTGTATAGCCCTTTAGTTAGCTTACATTTAACTCCATCTGGATGCAAAAGCTTTTACTCTCTCTTCTATCTTTTCTTTCTGTTCTTCAAGGTCTATGTTGAATACTTTCATAAACTGCATCACATAGTCTACAAAGACGATGAGTAGTATGGCTCCTATAATAAAAACTCCCATCTCTCTATGAACACGGTCAACAAGTCCATATACTGCACTTTGTAAAAAATACACTATACCAAGGGCGTAAAATCCCCAGGCAATCGTACTTTCAAGGCAGATAATCCCTTTATAGTTAAACGGTTTATCATTATAATCCCACCAAAGTGCACCGAGATATCTTATCATAAGCACTCCGACTATATACTCAAAGAGAGTAGCGGAGATAGCACCTACTATATAGATACCGAGGTAATTCCCCTTAAGAGGGCTTAAAATGATGTAGCCTACCATTGCTCCTACCCCGTAAATAGGGCAGAATGGACCTCTTCCAAAGCCTCTATTGGTTATCTTCCTATTACAAAAAGACATATATATTGACTCAACCAGCCAGCCTAACATGCTGTAGATAATAAATGCACCAACCAGATGGTAAAGGTCAGTATCAAATATTTCTCTCTCCCACATTTGCGAACATTCACCCTTTCGTTATAATAACTTTTCAAGCTCATCCTTAAAGGTATTTACATCCTTAAATTCCCTGTATACAGATGCAAACCTCACGTAAGCAACCTGATCAAGGGCTTTAAGTCTCTCCATAACTATTTCACCTATTTCAGAGCTTGAAATCTCCTTAACACCTTTATTAAAGATGGCATTTTCTATATCTTCCACGCAAGCAGTGATATCTTCAACAGGTACAGGCCTCTTGTGACAGGATCTAAACACTCCTGATTCTATCTTTGACCTGTCATAGGTCTCCCTTGTCATATCCTTCTTGATTACAACAAGAGGTATGGTCTCCACCTTTTCATAGGTGGTAAATCTCTTGTTGCACTTATCACACTGCCTTCTTCTTCTAATAGTAGAATTATCATCTGAAGGTCTTGAATCTATCACCCTTGTATCTTCATTACCACAAAATGGACACTTCATCACTTACCTCCGAGCCAAACAGCGTCTTATTTTTCTTCCCTTGATAAGGAATTCAGGTATCTTAATATCTGAATTGCCGGAATCATTAGTCACCTTTTCTGCTGCTGTTATCTTCTCAGCTGCAGGCTGTGGTCTTGAACTCTGTCTGGTTGAAGAAGGAATACTGGTTCTTCCGGCTACCCCTCTTGACTGCAGAGGTCTCTTAGCCACATCTACAGCTCCTGTTCTCTCGTCACTTAAGCCTGTAGCAATAACAGTAACCGTAACCTGATCCTTGTTAGTATCATCATATTTTGAGCCGTAGATGATATTAACATCGCTCTCATCACCTATCATTTCCTGAAGATGATCAACAGCATCAGCGATCTCCTGCATAATGATATCACCATAGAAATTAACTATCATATCGGTAGCTCCTGCTATGCTGATATCAAGAAGAGGACTCTCGGCAGCTATCTTAACAGCTTCAAGGCATCTGTTCTCTCCGGTTCCCACACCTATTCCTATGTGTGCCAGTCCCTTATCCTTCATATACAGTGCTTACATCGGCAAAGTCAAGACTTACATCTGCATCCTCAGCAATGAGGTCTGTGATACCCTGTACACCCTGTCTAAGTACCTCATCAGCCTTCGCAAAAGCCTCAGGCTGAGTTGTGCGTCTGTCCATGATTTCAAGAAGCTTCTCATTCTGAATTACTATCAGAGTATCCACTACTTCACTCATCTTATCTATACCGCTGTCAGCATTTCTTGATCTTCTTGGTCCTTCAAATCTAAACGGCCTTGTTACTACACCAACTGTGAGTATTCCCATATCCTTAGCAATCTCAGCAACCACAGGTGCAGCTCCGGTACCGGTACCACCACCCATACCACAGGTAACAAACACCATATCAGCTCCCTCTGGGGCAGCAGCAAGATCCTCTCTGCTCTCCTCAGCAGCCTTCTCGCCTACCTCAGGCTTGGCTCCTGCACCAAGTCCCTTTGTGAGCTTCTCACCAATCTGTATGCAGGTAGGGTGCCGTACAGGAAATCAGCTGCTGTTTATCAGTATTAACGCTGATAAACTCAACTCCCGCAACTCCCTCACTAATCATTCTGTCAACGGCGTTATTTCCAGCACCGCCAACTCCAACAACAATTATCCTGCAAGCTCCTGATTCTCTCTCATCCTTTATCTCTAACAAGGCCTCTTCCTCCTACACTTATTACATAGTTATCTAATAATCAATATCCTATACCTATAACTCGAGAAATAAATTAAATATAATTTCCCACTTAATAATATACATTATATTCAAAATAATCAAGTTATTTTTTTACAATTTTATTATTTATCTGCTTCAAAAATCACCCTTTTATTGGTCTCAGAGAAGTCTTCCATGTGTAGAGTTCCTTCATTCCCTTAGTTTTTAGGTAATATTTCAACCAGATTTGATATTTGTTCATCGAAAATGTTTTCTTCTGCTAAAGCAAAAATTTTCACATCTTTTTCATATAACTTTATTGACAGATTGTCTCCGAACTCAATCCTGTTTATCTCAAGTCCGTATTTCTTGATTAATTGCGTGATATTCAATGTCAATTCAAATACTTCAGCATTTCTTTAGCTGCGATTGGCTTGTTAAATACGGCAGTATCGTAGATTATCCCTGTAACTACCGGTATATTGTCCTTTTCTTTAGGAATGCTCCCTACCATAATACCATCCTTGTCAAAAGCAGATGAAATTCTCCCATAAAAAGGCAGACAGCCTACCACCTCTTTTTCTGTTGTATCAATCACTATACTGTGAAGTCCGTAAGGTCCACATCAATCTCATCCACAAATGGAATCGTTATGCTTTTTATCATATTTAAAGCCTCAAGTACGTGAGTATGGTGTTTCCTTTTACATAGTACTTCTTTAATTCATCCTTAAGCTTGTCATCTGTATAGTATATATTTGCCTTTACCTTTACTTCCTTAAGTCCGGAAGCCATCACAAGACCACCCGCTGCCAGTATAAGAAAGAAAATGATGATAAGAGCCACCTTTATCTTATTGCGCATATCTTCTCCTGCTGATTTTATCTTGTTCCATGGTTTATGCTTCTTTGCCTTGGTCTCACATTATTTACGTTATTATAGGTTGAAGTCTTGCCGGTAAGCAGGCTGTTCTTATATTCTATCTGGCGTGATATATTTAAGAACACTCCTATCTCAAAGAGCATAATGATAACCGCTGTTCCACCAAAGCTGATAAACGGAAGGATAACACCTGTGGAAGGAATAACATTGGTTACAACCAATATATTAAGTACCACCTGAATGGCAATCTGAGACATTATCCCCACTCCAACCAGGGCGCCGAACCTGTCTTTTGCATTCATAATCACTATGAACATCCTATAAAGTATGAGCCCAAACAGCACTATTACCGCTATCCCGCCAAATATGCCAAATTCCTCACATACTATCGTAAATATCATATCGTTATATGCCTCAGGAACCCTGCCATACTTCTGCTCACTTCCGCCAAGCCCTTTGCCAAAAAGCCCTCCTGAGGCTATCGCATATAGTCCCTGAAGTATCTGCTGTCCTTTTTCGCTCGTCTCAACATTGGCTTGTATTTCCAACCTGGCACTTCTATATCCTCCAAGGAGCTTTACCACAGCCTTTATAGAAGCCGCCATTATGCCTGCAAGCACCAGATAAGGCAAGGTCTTTTTAGCATTTACAAATATAACACAGCCGTATATTCCTGCAACTATTATAGCCGCACTGAGGGTTTTCTTTTTGCAATAAAAGCCTAACAGAGGAGATACATAGAGATTGCAGCTAAAAATCCGCCCGGTGTATTTATCTTTTTCGGTTTTCTCTGACAGATATATGCTCCAAATACTATGACTACAAACTTTGCAAATTCAGATGGCTGAAAGGACAAACCGCCCACATCTATCCACCTCCTGCGCCATTATTTATAGGTGCAAAAGAAGCTTATGTAGCCCTGAAGAGCTGTCATATAAAGAGCATTATCCAAGGAAGTGAAAATAACAGAATTCCTTCCAAGCAGTCCTCTTAAGAACCTTGGCATAGGAAGCCTTACTCTAAACTTTAGCCATCTATAGTCTGCAAATGAGAACAGAATCATAAAAATGAAGCCAATCCCGATAGTAATTAACTGTCTTTTTAAGAAATAAGTTGATTCAAGATTCTTGCTTTTTGCTATGTATGCACTTGCGCTATAGATGATAATAAAGGCCCTATGGAGCAGGCAAAAAGAATCAGGAAGGTAAGGTTAAAAATCATAATATCTTATACCAATCCTATTTTTCTTAGTATCTGCTGCCGCAGTCTTCTTACCTTTCGCCACTTTTCCCATAGCATCACCAACCATTTCTATTATCTACTATAATGCAATAAAAACCTATAAAACAACAGAGTATAGTTACTACGGTAAACATCGCAACCACCCTTGTCTCTTCAAAGCCTGAAAGCTCAAAATGATGATGTATAGGTGACATCTTAAATATTCTCTTACCGTGAGTAATCTTAAAAATAGCTAACCTGAATCATAACCGAAAGTATCTCAGCAAGATATATAAAGCCACTATTATAATGGATAAAGGGACCTTTAGCATAAATGCCTCTGCAGCCACAAAGCCTCCAAGAGCCAAAGAGCCGGTATCTCCCATAAATACCTTAGCAGGGTATGTATTAAAGATTAAGAAGCCAAGCAGTGTTCCTATCATTATCATAGCTGTAAGGTAAACAGGTGATTCAATCCTTAATGAGAATATGGCAAAAAACATTGCTATAACAACAGTTACTGAGGTTGCAAGTCCATCCAGTCCGTCAGTAAAGTTGGCACCGTTTACAGTACCAAGTACTGCAATAAATACAAAAGGAACAAATAGTATACCAAGATTCCAAACCACCTGTCCTCCTGTAAAAGGAATAATAATCTGTGTAAGTTCAGGATAATCATTCATAATCACATAGGCAAAATATCCTGTGAGCACTATCTGAAGTCCAAGCTTCTGCCAAGCCCTTAGTCCTAAGGAGCGTTTTTTGGCAAGTTTGATAAAGTCATCCAAAAACCCTATAAAACCAAATCCGACTGTAAGTAAAATAACAGGAAAAATCTGAGATTCATTTAACATATATGCAAGCGATGAAACAGTAAATGCAGCAAGCATAACTATTCCACCATTGTAGGAGTCCCTGCCTTCTTCAAATGGCTTTCAGGGCCTTCCTCCCTTATGAACTGACCGAACTTCATCCTATGAAGTATAGGGATGAATATAGGGCATAGAAGCACTGTAAGCGCAAATGAAAATAAATGCAGGTAAAAAATATCTCAATTGAAAACATAATGTCTACTCCTTAGTTTTTCAGGATATATTCCAAGTACCTTAAATACATTTTCAGCAACCTTCTTAGCAAGTGCGGATGCAATGCCGTTAGCAGTCTGATCCTTAACCTTAGGCTGGTCTACAACGACATAGACCACAACCTGAGGATTATCATAAGGGGCACAGCCAATAAAAGAAATCACGTAGTTAGTATCTGATCTTACAAGCTTTCCATTGATATTGTCAAGCTTTTGGGCAGTACCCGTTTTACCAGCCATCTTGTACCCTTCAGACTTTGCCCTCCAGCCTGAACCCTGTTCTACCGTCTCATAAAGTGCCTTCTGTATGAACTCTGATGTATCCTTTGTTACAGTCTTTTTCATAACTACAGGCTCTTTTTTCTCTACCACCACTCCGTTGTCATCCACTAGTTCCTTAACAAGATGTGGTTTGTAATAAGTCCCGCCATTTATAAGGGACGAGAAGCCTGCAGCCATCTGAATCATGGTAACAGACACACTCTGTCCAAAGCTGCTGGTAGCAAGCTCTACAGGATTAAGCTGTGCTTCATTGTATACCAAGCCCGTTGTCTCTCCCGGGAAATCTATACCTGTTCTGCTTCCTATACCAAATATGTCCTGATACCTTGCAAAATCCTTCCTACCAAGCTTCCTTACTATCTGCATCATTGTAACATTGCAGGACTGTTCAATGCTCTGAGACAATGTAATCATACCATGTCCGTCTCTTTTTGCACAGCGGATTTTTCTATCCATTACTATCTCATAGCCCTTACAGTAGAACTGCTGCTTCTTCTTTACTACATTTTCTTCAAGACAGGCCGCCACCGTAAAAGGCTTAAAGGTAGAACCGGGCTCATATATGTCACTGGTACAGTAATTTTTCCATATATTGCTTAGCTCTTCAAGCTTTTTATCATCGCTCATAGCATCAATTTCTTTTTGACTGAAATACCCTGTAAGGTCTCTGGGATTATTGAGGTCATAGCCTTTGTTTGATGCCATTACGTAGATTTCACCGTTATTTGGATTCATCAAGATTATACCTACGTTTTCAGCTCCCTCAGTCTTTTGATAATCAGCAATTATATCTTCGGTCATCTTTTGTGCATCGGAGTCTATCGTAGTGACTACATTTAAGCCATTCTTGGCTTCAACTTCAGTTTCTTCCAGTTCCATATTGGAGTTGAAGTAACCGTATCTTACGCCGTTTTTGCCATTTAGCTTAGAATTATAATATCCCTCAAGTCCCCATTCTGCCATATCTCCTGAGTATGTAAATCCTATCACATCACTGGCTACCGTCTTTAGAGGATAAGTCCTTTTATAGTAGCTCTCAAAGTTGTAGCCTACAACAATGTCGTTTGCCGTATCCGCTTTTTCGTTTTTTGTATTTCTCTTGTTATACTCATTTACCGCTGCTATAAATTTTTCCTTTTCATCATAGCTTACTTCTTTTTTTATAACCTGATACATAGACTCAGGATTATCATCAATTATCTTTTTTAGTTCATCCTGAGATATGCCGAAATATTCACTTACAAGCTTAACTGTAGGCGCCCTGTAGTCATCTTCTTTTTGAAAGTATGATTTTAGGCTCTAAAACAAAATTATACACCAAGACAGACTTGGCAAAAGCGACTCCACGTCTATCAGATATATCTCCTCTTTTGGCTATAATCGGGTTGCTGCTGTATGTCTGCTGGGCCAGATATTTTTTCTTGTAGCCCTCTCCCTTTCCCTGTGCAACATAAATAACTGCAAGAGAAGCACCTATTAGTCCCAACGCAAAAAAAGCGGACGTTAACACTATCTTACCCTTAACTGTCATCCCGCTTTTTTTACGGACATTCTTTCTGCCTGTAGTTCTTCTTCTTCCATTTTTAACTCTTGTTGCCATTATAACTCCTATCCGGCATTTACTACTCTTAAAATTCTCTCAATCAGGCTCAGCGCCTCATTGCCCTTCAAATCGCCATACTGCCTTACATATCCGTTAGTTACACTCTTGTATGTAATAATCTGGTTTTCATAAGGATATACCATACCATATTTCTCTATCGCTGTCTTTCTTATCTTCTCCAAATCAATGTTGCTGTAGAGAGTATTCTCGGTATTGTCATTGGCTATCTTTAAGCTGTCTGCCTCTCTTGATATCGCTCTGGTTGAGAGCTCAGTCTGCTTTATGTCATTATAAACTCTAATGTATCCTACACAGACAACAACGAGCAAGGCAGCCACTATCATCATGCCTGCAAAGCCTAAAAAGTCTATGGAAGGTGCATACCTCATTTTAGCATATCTTTGTGGCTTTTGTTTAGGCTGTTTTTCTACCTGTGGCTGCTCCTTAGGCAGATATCTTCTTTTAGGAAGCGCACTGCTCCTTACATTTAATGCCATAGAACCACTTGTTAGATTCCTGTTTCTTCTTACTTTTCTTTTTTCACTCATTAGACTCCCTCTTTCTAGCAAAGATTCTAAGTTTCGAACTCTTCGCTCTCGAATTCCATTTCATCTCTTCTTCAGAAGGCACTATCGGCTTTCTTGAAGCAACAAATCCTTTTGACTTTTTACCACAAACGCATACCGGAAAAATTAGGCGGGCAGGGTACAGGTGATTCTGCCCTCTTGAAAGCTGATTTTTACTATTCTGTCCTCAAGTGAATGGAAGGTAATTATAGCTATTCTTCCCATTATCAGATAGTATATCAATCATACCTTCAATTGAATCTTCTAGTACTCCAAGCTCCCTGTTTAGCTCTATTCTGATAGCCTGAAAAGTCCGCTTTGCAGGATGTCCTCCAGTAGCCCTATATTTCATTGGTATAGCTGATTTAATAATATCAGCCAGCTCTCCTGTTGTTTCTATCGGTTTTCCTTCCCTAAATGCTGCTATTTTAGAGGCTATCTTAGATGCAAACTTATCCTCGCCATATTCTTTTATAATACGGGTAAGTTCTTCCTTGCTATAGTAGTTTACTATATCCTGGCTGTCTTTTTCCTGTCTCAGTGTCCATCCTCATATCAAGGGGGAGCATCTTCCATATATGAAAAAGCCTCTCTCGCGTTGTCTAGCTGGTATGAGGATACTCCAAGGTCAAGCAGGATTCCGTCAACCTCACTTATCCCAAGTCCATTCAGAACGTTTATCATCTGTGCATAATTGCTTCTTACGATGGTTACCCTGTCCTTAAACTCTGCAAGTCTCTCTCCCGCTGCCTTTAATGGCTGCCCTCATCCTGGTCTATGCCTATAAGCCTGCCGCCAGCTGTCAGACGCTTTGCTATCTCATAGGAATGACCGCCTCCTCCCAGAGTTCCATCCACGTATATACCATTAGGCTTTATGTCAAGGCCGTGAATAACCTCGTCTAACATTATAGGAATATGCTTAAACTCAAATTCATCTTCCATAAAACATATGCCTCCTTTTAATTTCTATGCCCAGGTTATACGGTGTGGCTGCGGAAAATACCTCATAGCCTGTGATACAGAATTGCTACAGCTGCGCTTTTGGAGCTTGCAACTGGTTTTTATGCTTTTGGCACTTGTATCACTACATAAAGTTTAGGTTAAATTCCGCCAGCTGCTCGGCTATATCGTTGATGTCGCCCAGTTCTGAAGTGTTCTTGTCCCAAAGTGCTTTATCCCATAATTCAATTTTACCCATCATCCCGACTATCATAACATTTTTACTGATGCCTGTTCTCTCCCTAAGATTGGCCGGTAAAAGAGTCCTACCCTGTTTGTCTATCTCACTTTCAACGGCCGCAGAGAGGAAGTACCTCTGCAATTCCTGCTCTTATGTCCCCTTGGAAGCGCTGCAAGCTGCTCAACAAAGCTTTCCCATTTATTCATGGGATACATATATAAGCATCCGTCAAGACCAAAAGTGATGATGAATTTTTTTCGCCCAGTTCTTCTCTGAACTTGGAAGGAACTATAATTCTGCCCTTATTATCTACTGTATGCTCGTACGAACCCGTAAACATAAGAACACCTCCTCCCTTTCACACCACTTCATGATATTTATCGCCACTTTGCTCCACTTTTGTTACATTTTATAATAAATTTTATGCAACGATACATATATTCTGTTATTCTTTTTTTAAAATACAAAAAGCCCTCAACTCCCCAGTTTTATGGGATTTTGAAGGGCTTTATGCCTTAAAAATCATTCTAAAAATTTTTTTATTTTTCTTCTAATGTTACTCTCTTATAGATAATTAAACCCAAACTTGTAACAAACAACGCAAAGGCAAGTACCTGAGATACAGCTATACCTGTGTCTCCAAGAGTCAGCTGGTCTGTCCTTAGGCCTTCTATAAAGGCTCTGCCCAGGCCATATCCTCCCATATACATAAGAAAAAGCTCACCGTCAAACTTCTTATGCTTGGTATAAAGCAGTATACATATAAGAAGAAGCAGATTCCATACGGACTCATATAAAAATGTCGGATGAACCTGAATGAAGCCAACATAGTTGCCTTCTTCTGCCATCTCTAACATCTTTTTGGTAATAGCATTCTGGTTCACATCATAAGTCGAGAGCCTCATTGCAAAGAGGTTGTTCGTATAGTCTCCAAAGGCCTCCCTATTAAAGAAGTTGCCCCACCGCCCTATAATCTGACCTGTAAGCAGACCCACGCAGGCAGTATCAGCAAGCAGGGTAAACTTCATCTTTTTTATCTTCGTATAGACTATGGCAGTAATTATTCCTCCTATGACACCACCATAGATGGCAAGTCCGCCCGCTCTTAGGTTAAACACCTGTATGATGTCATCCTTATAATCGTCCCAGGAAAATACTACATAGTATATCCTTGCACCTATTATGGAAACTACGACAGCATACATTGCAAAGTCAAGATATACTTCCTTGTCCTGTCCTGTTCTTGTAGCCTGAAAGCTTGCCACAATATAACCCATAGCTATACCAAGACCGATTATTATTCCATAAAAAGCTATGTCAAATCTTCCGAATACGGATATGCTCTTGGGAAGATTCTCTATTACTATACCTAGATTTGGAAATGAAATTGTATCTAAAGCAAACATAGTTAATCTCCTTATACATTAAAGCGGAAAAGAACTATGTCACCATCATTCATAACATATTCCTTGCCTTCACTTCTAACAAGTCCCTTTTCTTTGGCTGCGGCCATGCTTCCACAGGCTATAAGATTGTCGTAGCTTACTACCTCGGCTCTGATAAAGCCTCTCTCAAAAGTCGGTATGAATCTTGCCTGCTGCCTGCGGAGCCTTGGTACCTGCTTTTATAGTCCAAGCCTTTGTCTCCATCTCGCCGGCAGTTATATAGCTTATAAGTCCTAAGAGCTTGTAGCTGGCTTTTATTAGTTTCTCAAGTCCCGATTCTGAGAGTCCCAAGTCCTCTAAGAAGCTTTTCTTGTCATCATCATCCAGCTCAGAAATTTCCTGCTCTATCTGTGCACATACCACGAACACTTCCGAGCCTTCCTTCTCTGCTATATCCCTTACTTCTTTAACGTACTTATTATTGGCTCCGTCATCTGCAAGGTCATCATCTTTTACATTTGCAGCGTAGATAACAGGCTTAGCAGTAAGAAGGTTGTACTCCTCAAAGAACTTCTCTTCATCATCATCTTCTCTGACAAATGCCTTTGCCAGGTTGCCCGCTTCAAGGAAGGCCATAAGCCTTACTATCATATCAAGCTCTTTTTTGTACATCTTATCGGCACTAACCGACTTTGCTACCCTGCTTTTCCTTCGTTCAAGCACTTCGATATCTGCAAATATAAGCTCAAGATTTATGGTCTCTATGTCTCTTGTTGGCGAAATAGAGCCTTCTACGTGAACAATATTGGCATCTTCAAAGCATCTAACCACGTGAACTATGGCATCTACCTCTCTTATATTGGCAAGGAACTGATTGCCAAGTCCTTCACCCTTTGATGCTCCTTTTACAAGTCCTGCTATGTCTACAAACTCTATAGCGGCTGGTACAATCCTGCCTGAGTTATGCATCTTGCCAAGTACAGTAAGTCTTTCATCAGGCACGGCAACCACACCAACATTGGGATCTATAGTACAGAAAGGATAGTTGGCTGACTCAGCCCCTGCCTTGGTTAACGAGTTAAATAAGGTGCTCTTTCCTACATTTGGAAGTCCCACAATTCCCAGTTTCATATGTGTTGTATCTCCTTACATTCTTTACTCTTCGTATGCACTAGGCATTATAACAGCGGCAATGATGTAACCTAGGATACCGCTGCCACCAAGCAGACAAAACATCACCCAAAAGGAGTCTAACCACGTTTGGGTCTATATCGAAAATACTCTGCAATTCCTGCACATACGCCAAGCAGCATTCTATTGTTGCTTTTTAGTAAGTCTCTTCATATATATCGCCTCTTTTTCTAAATTAGTACTACAATTGTAACATAACGGCTCAAATTTTTCAATTACTACTAAAGTACCATTATTCCCAAGCTTTCCATACATCAGGCTGGTATACCAAGGTAGAGAGCTTTCATTCCTTACCACAGGCGTTTTTAATTATCTGCTGGTTTTCAAGTATTATGGAAGCTTGTCATCATCCGTAGCATATTTTAATCCTTTGCAAGTGCATCCTTATCTTTTGCCTCAGGGTTTAGCATAGAGTCAAATCCACCGTTTCTTTTGTCTGCTACAGAGGTGAATTCTCCTTTGCTCATGCCCTTTTCTTTCATATCCACGAACTGATATTTTATCCCTCTTTCCTTAAAAGTATCTCTCCGCCTTTTTAGTATCGTTGCATTTTTAGTTCCAAAAATCTGTATATTCATAGTCCTTCTCCCTTATCTCGGTTTCAAGTTTATCCTAACAAAGTATGAGGGAAAATTTACAAGTTTAAGATATAAATATTCTATAAATACTACAGGTGTTGAAATCTTGTGATAATGGGTAACGCTTATAATTATATTAACATCTCCATAACAACGGAAAGGAAAATATAGAAATATAGATTTGCACGTGCATTCTAATTATTCCGATGGTTCAGAAACCACTGAGGAACTGGTAAAGCTGGCTATGAAGGCAAACCTTGCCGCCTTTGCGCTTACCGACCACGATACAGCTGATGGCTATCGAGTCCTTATCAGAGGCTGCAAGCAGACATAATGCAGGGACTTCCAAAGGATGAACAGCTGGAAGTACTTCCCGGAGTTGAAATCTCAGTTGCCTACAAAAGCGGTGATATTCACATCTTAGGGCTTTTGGTTGAGCCTGACAATGACGAGTTCAATGCCTTGCTTAAAGAAGCAGAAAAAGAGAGAATAGCAAGAAATATAAAAATGGTTGAGAACCTTAAAAATGCCGGTCTGCCTATATCTTATGATGAGATAGTTGCAGCCTCTCCTGATTCAATAATACCAGAGCTCATTTTGGAAAATACCTGGTAGAAAAAGGAATAGTAAAGGATTATCCATCTGCCTTCGAGCTATATCTGGGAGATGATACGCCTTACTATGTGGCTAGGAAGTTTACCACACCAAAAGACGCTATAGAGGGCATAATAAAGGCCGGCGGCGTACCTGTCCTTGCCCATCCTATCATCTATAGGCTCCCTATTCCTGAGCTTGAGGCTCTTGTAGATACGCTTAAGGGCTATGGCCTAAGAGGAATTGAGACTATATATTCAAGCCACAGCAAGCAGGATGAGGACTATGTGAGAGGCCTTGCCAAGAGAAAAGGTCTCTTAATCACAGGTGGTTCTGACTTTCACGGAAAACCAAAGCCTGCTATTAGCATTGGCGTTGGAAGGGGAAACCTAGAATCCCTTATTCAATACTTGACAACTTAAGAGAGAACAAAAGAAGCTTTCTGTACTAAGATAATACTTATTCAGACAAAGAAAACAAATACATCAGATGGACAGTTGCTTACTTTTACGGATTTATTATTTTTAGCACCTGAATAATCTTTAAGTGGCTGCCACACTAGAACATCCGGTATAACAAGCTGTTTACATATTTAAGCAAGCTAATCTACGCGGTTTTGTCCCTATGTGGCAGCCACTTTTATTGTCTGAACATACGTCAATTTACTATCTTAATCCTGGTTCACGCCTTTAAGGCATTTTCATAGGCACAAAGCACATGACTTGCAAGAACGGAAGTCGTAACTGCCCCTACTCCCCCAGGTACAGGGGTGCAGGCGAGAGCTATACCTTCTATGCTGGCTGTATCAACATCTCCACAGAGTTTTCCCTCTTCATCAAGGTTAATGCCCTACATCTATGACTACAGCACCGTTTGCTACATATTCCTTTATTGATAAATCTTGCCTTACCACAGAAGCAACAAGAATTTCAGCATTTTTACACGCTTCTTTTACATCCTTTGTGCGGCTGTGGCAGACGGTTACAGTCGCATCAAGTCCTATAAAAAGCAGTGCAAGAGGTCTTCCTACCACATTGCTTCTACCTACTATAGTTACCTTTTTGCCGCCTATCTCTACCCCCGCATACTTTAGGATTTCAATAACTCCTGCCGCTGTACAAGGAGCAAAGCCGTTCTTGTCTCCTATCATTATCTTGCCAAGACTAGCAGGGCTAATTGCATCTACATCCTTTTGCCTGATTGATGGTACGGATAAGCCTGTCCTCATCAAGATGCTTAGGAAGAGGCCTTAATACAAGGATTCCCATCTACCCCATCATCTTTGTTGATTTCATCAAACTTCTATAAAAGGCTTTCTTTAGACACATTTTCTTCAAACCACAGCTCTTCATGGGCTATACCCACCATATCCATCCGCTTTATAGCACCTCTTTGGTATGATAGGTCATCAGGCCTATCGCCTACTCTTACAATAACAAGCTTAGGCACCCTCTGTCCCTGTTTGATAAGTTCATCTACTCTATCCTTCACTCTTTTGCTTATATGTCCTGCAACTTCCTTACCGCTTATGATATTCAAGTCATTTCCTTTCTTAAAAAAGTCCCACAGTGAAACCACAAATCTCACTGTGGGACAAATAAGTTAATTAAAAATCTGATGAATAATTAGGTGCTTCCTTTGTGATATGGATATCGTGTGGGTGGCTTTCCTTTAAGGGATGCCGTGAATATCTTCACAAATTTTCCTGTATCCTGAAGCTTCTTTAATATTGTCTGCTCCACAGTAGCCCATACCTGAACGGATACCACCTACAAGCTGGAATATGGTATCTTCTACAAGTCCCTTATATGCGACTCTTCCTTCTACACCTTCAGGGACCAGCTTCTTTGCGTCTGTCTGGAAATATCTATCCTTGCTTCCATTTTCCATAGCCGCAATAGAGCCCATTCCACGATATACCTTGTATTTTCTACCCTGATAAAGCTCAAACTCACTAGGACTCTCATCGCAGCCTGCAAAAGATTGAGCCCATCATACATACATCACCACCTGCTGCAAGAGCCTCTACCATATCTCCTGAGTACTGGATACCACCATCTGCTATTACCGGTATGCCATGCTTTTTGGCTACTTCATATACATTCATTATAGCGGTAATCTGAGGTACACCTATACCTGCAACCACTCTTGTTGTACATATTGAGCCAGGTCCCTATACCAACCTTTTAGAGAATCTGCTCCTGCTTCAATTAAGTCCTTTGCAGCCTCTCCTGTAGCAATGTTTCCTGCTATGATGTCAAGCTCAGGGAAAAGCATCCTTAACCATCTTCACGCATCTTATAACATTGGCAGAATGTCCGTGTGCTGAGTCAATAACTATAGCGTCTACCTTAGCATTAACTAAGGCTTCAACTCTCTAAGATATTAGCTGTAACACCTACCCGGCAGCACATACAAGTCTGTCCTTGGTATCCTTTTGCAGAATCAGGATACTTAATCTGTTTTTCTATATCCTTAATTGTAATAAGTCCTGTGAGATTGCCCTCAGCATCCACTATAGGAAGCTTTCTCTTTTCTTGCAGACGCAAGAATCTTCTTTAGCCTCTTCCAGTGTAATGCCCTCTCTTGCAGTAACAAGACCTTCACTTGTCATTGATTCTTTTTATTTTCTTAGAAAAAAATCTATCTCAAACTTCAGATCTCTGTTGGTAATTATACCAACGAGCTTTCTTCCCTCAGTAATTGGCACTCCGGAAATTCTGTATTTAGCCATAACCTCATTGGCATCAGCCAAAGTATGCTCAGGTGACAGAAAAAACGGATCCGTTATAACTCCATTCTCAGATCTCTTAACCTTATCTACTTCCTCTGCCTGACGCTCTATGGTCATATTCTTATGGATAACTCCGATACCTCCCTGTCTTGCCATAGCTATAGCCATTCTGCTTTCAGTAACTGTATCCATTCCTGCACTCATCATAGGGATTTTTGAGTTTTATCTCTCTTTGTAGCATGGTTTCAAGGTTAACCTGATTAGATATAACCTCTGAATAGGAAGGCACTAGAGCACATCATCAAAAAGTAATTCCGTCGTCAATTATCTGTCCCATTTTTCCTCACTTTCTTTAATCAGTTAGACTGCTGTAATAGTAACTTTTAATACGTTTTTCATACTTCTACAAAAAGTATTTCACACAGTATAATATCAGAAAAATACTGTCAGAAGGAATAAAAATTATTTTTAAAAACTGAAGTGATTAATTATTCTGGGTTAATGATAGACCTTATTCTTAGCTCTGCTTCTATTCTTTGCCATCTCTACCTCAGCCGCAGCCCTCTTTTCCCTACCTTCCTTCTGAATCTGCATAACCTCATCAAAAGGTATTGATAAAGGGTTTCATTGGTCTTTGTAAGTGTTTCATATCTACAATTCCCTCTCTCGATTCCTTAGCAACATCTACAGAAGCCTGATGAAGCATCTCAGCATTCTTTGTGAGGAGCTGATTGGTCCTGTCATTTACTTCCTTTTCAGCCTTTGCAGCCTGTCCCACATGCTCTATGCCAAGTGCAAGCGCCATCTGTAGTCTTCCATGAGGTATGGTATTTACAGAGTTGACTGTATCTTTTTCACTCATTACTATGTCATTTCCTGACCAGTCTTATCTGTGGAGCAGTCTGCATGGCTGCAGTTCTTGTAAGCTCGAGGTCATAGAGCTTTTGCTCCAAATCTGGTACACTGGGCGTCAGGTCTCTAACCGCCTGAGCATCCTCTGGTTTACCGCTTGCGGCGGCCTTTTCCTGCAGCTCTTTAGCTCGGTATTTCTAACCTCATGAAAAGTCTCTTCTTACACGCAGTATGTACCTAGTTAGCTCTTTTAAAATGTGGTTTAACTGCTACATCTGGTCAAACATAGCAGTATCCTTCATAAGGTAACCTGATGGCTCTCAGAGCATCAGTAATCTGTCCAATATTTACTTCTCCTTGTCCGTCTTTAAGACCTGAGAAGCTTGTTGGTCTGTTTCTTGAAGAAACCGAGCATATTCCCTTTTCATCATCTTCATTAAAGTTCTTAGCTCAATAACAACATCCGAAAGAAGCTTTCCTACCTCACCCATATCCTTGGTTTTAACGTTGCCAATAGCTTTTTCTGAAAAATCAGCCATCTTCTTCTGAGCACCGAACCATACTGAAGTACCACATTTGAGTCCTTAATATTAATCTGCTTTTGCAAAATCCTCAACCTGCTTCTTCTCAGCATCTGACAATATATTTTCATCTACACCTATTGGGTCGTTGGCATTGTCTACAACTAACTGGTTCTCAGCCTTTGCAGGTTCAAGAAGGCTTGGTGCAGGGCGGTTTTCCTCGCTCCAGTGTAAGTGTCGGTGCTGCCACATTTTTAGCATCGGCATGCAAGCTCAGGCATTACATTTTTCATTTTCGTTCATAATCTTCTCCTTAATCTGTAATGTTATCTATATTTCACTATGGTACTACAAATTATACTCAATCTAGAGCTTTAATTCTATTCCTTTTCAGCCTCATTTTTCGTAAGCCTTAGGCACTGTCTGACTTTTCCAGCTTGACCTCATTTGCCTCAGGCTTTGTCTGAAAAGCCCTCTGAAGCTGTGATATCAGCTGTATTAGCAAAATCGTTGCCCTTAAGTCCTTCTCTCTTTTAGCATAGCATTAAGCACTGACACATCACTTGATATATCCCGCAGTATCCTTATAGAGGTCATCAAGAAGCTTACTAAATGCATCGTTTAGGCTGTCTAGCACATTTTCAATCTCTTTTGGATTTATCGATATTTTTCCACCTTTACAGGCTGTTCGTCCATTTCAGCATAGGCTGTAAGCAGCTTTATGTCATAGGAAGATAATACTTCATAAGCTGTTTTATATCATCTACACTGCTTGGGTGCTCCTCAACCCTGCTTAGTATCCTGCCTGTAATATCCTCTATCTTGAATATCTTATTTGATACTTCCACTCCCGGGATTCTGTCATTTAAGCGGCTAATCTGAGCGAGATACTTCTTGCCCTGTTCAGAGTTTCCTTTTACCTCTGCACTGATATTTTGCTCATTTGCAGGGCTTATTGGCACTTAATTCCTGTCTATTTTAAGTCTCTTCATAGTCAAGCTGAGTTTTCTGGTATGAGTGCATAGGTTTCATTGGTGGATATGAAGGTAGTTTCACTCTTATCTATATGACCTTCCTTAAACCATCCGTTTCTAATCATCTTCCTAAGGCGCTTCAATGTCTTATCCTTTGATTCGCCCGTTTCCTGCATAAGGTCCTCTATCTTAGCATAGGATTTGTTGTCAGAGAGGTTAAGTATCTTTTGATAATTCTTAAATACCAGGCGGTCTTTAAGGGTATTTACACCTGTCATAAGCCATAACCAGGACAGGCCTACCAATCCCGCACACACCACGGTTCCCATAGGTGTGCCATCAAATGCTGCTCCCAAGGTTGCTATCGCTGTTCCAAAGGTTGCAATACCTCCAAATATGAGTGTTTGCCATACCTTTACCAAAGAGCTGGTTGTCCGATACGTATACCTTTGTATTGACAGGAACCATAGCATTTTTATTGTGTAGGACGGCTGATTCTGTCCTGATAATTCTTGTCCACCTCAACGGTATTGCCACCCAGGTTTACCTTTACCGTCTTATTCCTTGCTTCTCTTAGTCCTCTGCTTAAGGCATCTTCAAATGTATGTGAAGCATCCTTATAATATTGTTAATATCTCTTCCAGGTGAATTATAGTTACCTGAATCAATGGCTTTTTGAATAACATCATTGATTCCGCCTCCAAATTCATCCCACTTTATTGCTGCTCATAATCTTCTCCTAATAATGTAATCTACAAACTTACCTCAATTATCCAGTGAAACGCCTTGTAAAAGGTCTATAGTATAATAATCGGGTTATTCGTATTATTATTCTAAATGTCTTCATCTGGAATTTTGTATATGAATAATCTCTCATATCATTATAAATATTTTTACCTTTACTTCAAGGGCTTTTTATGCTATTCTTCATATTGCGATGTATCCCTACGGGCTAAGCCCAAATTAGAGGAATATCAGCAGGAGGAAAAATGAATAGATTAAGCACTAAAACCGCACAATTGGTCGGTATGGGTATGACTTACTGCCCTCGTTATAGTTTTGCAAACCTTTGCAAGCGGATTTAGATTGGAACCTTTTTCACCACCTGTCTCTAATTCCCATTATAATGGGAGCTGTGCTCTTTGGTGAGCTGGCTGGTGCAATACTGGACTTGTCTTTGAGCAGTAGTATTATTTGCAGTCATCTCCGGCGCAGAGCCTTTCAGTACTCTTATGCTGCAGTACAGCCCTAGCTTTACTGTAGTTATCTGTATATTCAAAAGCTTATTGGCAGGATATGTTTCCGAATTGTATACAAACTGCTAAAGGGTGTAAACAACGTATTTGCTACGATAGCTGCCTCTGTGGCTGCACCTGTTGTAAATACAGGTATATTCTCTGTGGGAATGCTTACCGTGTTTTACCTCTTCTTGCGCAGACTGCAAACTACGGCAGGGGCTGAAATGTTATATTGTTTTACTTCACTATATTTATAGGGTTGGTCATTTCTTTAATTTGGCATTTATTGCCATACTGGTACCCGGACTTTTAGAATAATAAAAATAATAAAGAAATAAAAATAAGGCTGTTGCAATCATCATAACTGCAATCAGCCTTTTTTATATCTACTAAAAGATATCCCATGAAGAGACACTACTTTTATTTCTTCTCGCCACTTTCTGTGTTAGGACTGTCCTGGTTTTTCTACCTCAACAATAGCTGTCTTCTTCATAGGGATACGGCAATTCTTGTTGCTTCCAAACTCTACTACAACTATTTCTCCATGATATCAATGATAACACCGTAGAACCCTCCTGTAGTCAGCACTGAATCTCCAAGCTCAAGACTGGACATAAGCTCCTGCATCCTCTGCCTTTCCTTCTTCTGTGGCTTGATGTCATAAAGTACATCATACCACCTACCACTACCCAGATAACAATCATAGGAAGCATCGATGCCAACGACTCTCCTCCTGTTGCCGCTCCTGCTGATAAAACTCAATCATTTTCTTCCTCCTAAAACTTTTATTAAATATTTTACTACATTATAGTATGTGTGTCAAAAATATCACACTAGCCTTTAGTTACTCTCCGGCATTAAACCCTTCAAGCATTTGTGCCTTTTATATGCCTGAAATTTGCCTTTTTCTATCGCAGCCCTTATTTCTTCCATCATATTGTTATAGAAGTAAAGATTGTGCATAACCAAAAATCTCATTCCAAGCATTTCGCCCACTTTAAGCAGATGCCTATATAAGCTCTTGTATATCTTCTACATACCGGGCGAGTCACAGGTACTGTCAAGAGGGCCTCTCGTCAAGCTCATACTTTGCATTGTTAAGATTCATCTTGCCGTGGTTGGTATAAGCGTGTCCATGTCTGCCATTTCTTGAAGGATATACACAGTCAAAGAAATCACTCATCGCGCTCAACGCTCTCAGGATGTTCTCCGGTGTGCCAACACCCAGCAAGGTAAGTAGGGCTTATTCTCAGGAGATAAAGAACTACAGTCTCAAGAGTCTTATACATCTCTCGTGTGTCTCCCCTACAGCAAGTCCACCCTGATGGCATAGCCCGCCAAATCCATATCTGTAATTCTCTTAGCATTTTCTATCCTTATGTCACTGTAGACACCACCCTGATTGATACCAAAGAGCAATTGCTCCTTGTTGATTGTATCAGGCAGACTGTTGAGTCTGTTTAGCTCATTTTTACATCTAAGGAGCCATCTCTCAGTCCCTAGCCACTGACTCTACTGTATTTTCTCTCGCAGGGTAGTCCCGGACATTCGTCTGAATGCCATTGCTATAGTGGATGCGATATTGGACTGAATCTGCATACTCTCCTCAGGTCCCATAAATATCTTTCTTCCATCTATATGGGAGCTAAACTTCACTCCTCTTCCTTTATCTTGCAAGTTTTGCCAGGAAAACACCTGAAATCCACTTGAGTCGGTTACAACAGGCTTTCATCCCACACCATAAACATGGATGCCACCAAACTTCTTTATTACCTCATCACCGGGTCTTAGATGCAGGTGATAGGTGTTAGATAGTTCAACCTGAGTTTTAAGGTTCTCTAAGTCTCCCAGTAGATACGGCTCCCTTGATAGCCGCGGCAGTGCCCACATTCATAAAAGACAGGAGTCTGTATCACTCCAGTGTCAGTGGTAAACTCCCCTCTCTTGGCTGAACCATCTTTACATAAAAGACGATACATAATATTTCCTTTCAAACTGTTCTCTAAAACATGCATGACTTTTATTTATAATATGCGCTCAGAGTTATTTCAATAGAAAATTATAACATCTTATAAGTTTTATATATAACTGCTCGTCAAAAAAACAACTGGATTTTATAAGTAAATTTGCTTATACTAATAAATATGTTCAATGCTATGGGCATATCCGAAATGACCCCATTGTAAAGTGACGTATTGTCCATTTTTGTTATAAATATTTACATCTAAAAGGAGAAACTATGAGTGAATTAAAAACAGGGAACAAAAATGCTGCAGGCTGGCTATACACCTAAGAATGGTGAGCCAAGGCAGGTGCCTATAATACAGTCAACCACTTTTAAGTATGATTCCTGCGAGGGCTATGGGAAAGCTATTTAACCTTGAAGCAAGCGGATATTTTTACAGCAGGCTCAGAATCCTACCAACGACCACGCCGCTTCTAAGATAGCTGAACTTGAGGGAGGTGTAGCGGCCATGCTTACTTCATCCGGTCAGGCTGCCAACTTTTTTGCTATCTTTAATATCTGCGAGGCAGGCGGGCACCTCGTCTGCTCATCATCTATATATGGCGGCACCTATAACCTTATAGGAGTTACCCTTCCAAAGATGGGAATAGAAGTTAGCTTCGTATCTCCTGATGCAACTGAGGAAGAGCTTAATGCTGCATTTAAGCCAAATACCAAATTGGTATTTGGAGAAACTCTTGCAAACCCTGCACTATCAGTGCTTGACATAGAGAAATTTGCTAAAAGCTGCCCATAGCCACGGTGTTCCACTCATCGTAGACAATACCCTTCCCTACGCCTATCAACTGTCAGCCAATCAAGTGGGGAGCAGACATAGTTACTCATTCTACCACAAAATATATGGACGGACATGGACAGTGGTAGGCGGAGCCATAGTAGATGCCGGAAACTTTTGATTGGATGGCTCATGCTGACAAGTTCCCTGGGACTTTGCACCCCTGATGAGTCTTACCATGAGCATAGTTTACGCCACGCAGTTTGGTAAAGGCGGTGCATATATAACTAAGGCAACTGTGACAGCTTATGAGGGACCTGGGCTCTATCCAGTCACCTCAGAACTCCTTCTTAGTTAATCTTGGACTCGAGTCTCTCCATGTCCGTATGAGGGAGCACTCTAAAAACGGTCTGGCTGTTGCAGAATTTCTTGCAAAGCATGAGAAGGTACAAAGAGTAAACTATCCGGGACTAAAGACTGATACATACCACTCTTTGGCTGAAAAATATATGCCTAACGGCTGCTCAGGTGTAGTTTCATTTTGAGATTAAAGGCGGTAGAGAAGCTGCTGAAAAGTTTATGACAAGTCTTAAGCTTATTGCAATAGAGACATGATGTTGCTGATGCAAAGAGCTGCTGCCTCTGCCCATCAATAACCACACATCGTCAGCTATCTGACGAACAGCTTGTAGAGGCAGGCGTATCTGCAGGACTTGTTAGAGTATCCTTAGGCATAGAGGATGCGGAAGACCTTATAGAAGATATCAGACAGGCTCTTGAGGCATAATAAACTTAAAAACTAATAGGGCTATTTAATCGAGTAGGAGGGGTGACTAACCGCCATCCTCTCACAGCACTGTACGCACGGTTCTCGTATACAGCGCTTTTTGGGTAGTTGACGTGCACAGACTGATAGGCTGTGGCTAAATCGTAAAAAGCCACTGTTTATCAGTCTTTCTTTTGTCTTTGCCATATTTATAGCAACTGTATGTGTTGTAAACCAATAGCCACGTCTGTTATTTGCCGCTTTCCATCTCGGGTCTTTAGGAACGCCCATTACCCTGAGATTTCTGTATCTAGTTCGCACACGTTTCCATTGTTTCCATATACACATACGTATTCTGTGATAGAGCCATCCGTTGACATCATTCATGTTGCACTTCATACTTGCTATTCCATGTAGTTAAGCCATCCTCTTGCATAAACCTTGATTCTTTCTAGGCTCGGCTTGATTGACTGACAGCACTTACGGGAAGAAAGCTCTTTCAGTTTCGACTTAAACTTATCCTATGACTTTGCATGAACTCGGACATATGTTCCACTTTTGTTCCTTCCCAATGCAAAGCCAAGGAATTTCATTTCGGATTGCAAATACGCTGACAGTGCAGCTTTTCTCTCTGTTCACTGTAAGTTTCAGCTTATCCTCGAGATACCTTGTACTGCTCTCTAAGAGTCTCTCTGATGCCTTCCTACTTTTCGCAAGAAGCACTATGTCATCTGCATATCTTGTATCAGGACACCTCTTTTTAAGAACTCCCAGTCGAATTCATTGAGGTAGAATAACCTCATATGAGATTTCTGTTCGTCAGACCAGAGATTTTGCCCATGAGTTAGTATCTTCCTCATATCAGCTTCCTTCAGATTCGAGGTCACACTCGACACCCCTTTGCTTTCGGCGCATCCTTCACACTACCGGGCGGATTCGGGACTTTAACCGTTAGAAACGTGCGCCGCTAGAGCACTATGAGAAAGATTGGCGTCACATTTCGCATAACCTTTTTCTCTTTAATGTTACCCTCAAAGAGTTTTCTTAATTTCTCTAAAATCTTATCTCTCCTTTTCGATTGCCTGATAGCTTCTGTTTTTCTTTCTCCAATAGACCGTAAACTCTCATCTCTGAAAAATATGGCAGTAATGATGTCCTTTCTTCTTCTGTAAGGAATTTAATGCCTTATTCAGTTCTTCGATTTACATTTTACTTCTACAATCAATATCAGTGCTTTTCATCTACGATGTTATCTATAAAATGACCGTCATAATCGCATATAGAAAAGGGAAGTACATTATACTTCAATCTTTCTCTTTGGAGATACTTTTCATATTCCGTTATTCTCAGTAGCTCTGTATATTTCCTCATTTACCTTAACCGCTTTTCCTTTTGACATAAAGTAAATATTCTTTTATCCATTGTATAATCCTCCTCTGCTCTCTCTGATTTTGGTTTTGAGCATAAAAGGAGGACTACTGGCGTAAATAGTCCTCTTTCAAAAATTATGATTTTTGGTTTTTCAGCAAAAATCAGTGAAAAATCACTCGTTATTTTCATTCCACATAGCTTTTTATTTTTAGTTGGTGATATATTACCTCGTCGTTTGTGTTACATACCTAAAAGTAAGATTCCTTTCAGAAAAGATGCAACGAATGTAGCATTTAAGACTTTTGGAAAAGCCCACATACGGAATGCACTGAATAAATGTCTCAATAATTTCTTTTTCCGGAGATATTCCCACATTTAAAGATCCATTAATATGAACTTCTAATTGTGGTTCGCACCTCCTAATGTCTAATAAACTGTGATAGTTATCATTTCTCTTCTTGCAAAGAAAGTCCTTGTCTACTATAAATATCTCCAAATGCAAATTTCGATAATATATTCTCCTAAATCTGGAGCAATATCTTCTAATGTTTGTATAACTTTTTCGCCACTCACACCATCAATTTCTTGTAATTGTTCTAAACCTATTTCAAATCGTTTACTTTTTCACTTGAATTCACCTCCTTTTTCTTTTTATAATATGATTATACTACTTAAAACTTTGGTTTAAGTCAAGTTCTTTTACTTATGAATTTTAGAAAATTAGGAAAAGGAGTCATCTGCAATGAAAAGATAGGCGAAATTGCAAATAAAACAAATCTTCCAGCGAGCACCCTTCGTTACTACGAAAAAGGATTTACTCAAAGTAGATAGAGACAAAAATGGTAGGAGATATTATAAAGAAAGCGATATAGAGTGGATAAAAATTTATAAGACGATTGAAAGAAACAGGAATGCTTATCAAAGATATTCAACATTATTCCGAGTTACGATATGTTGGCTCGATTACAATGCCTGAACGATTACAAATTCTCCAATTACACAGAAATTATGTTTTAGAACAGCAACTAAAAATGGACTGAGTATCTTCAAAATTTAGATGATAAAAATTGAGTTCTATCAGCAATCTATTAAAAAAATATGACAAAACATAACTTGTAATTCGATAAGATCTGTTACATTGAGTGATCGAGTAGGAGGCGGTGACTAACCGCCGTCCTCTCAAAGCACTGTACGTACGGTTCTCGTATACAGCGCTTTGGGTAGTTGATGTGCACAGACTGATAGGCTGTGGCTAAATCATTAAAGCCACTGTTTATCAGTCTTTCGGTTTGTCATTGCCATATTTATGGCAACTGTATGTGTTGTAAACCAATAGCCACGTCTGCTGTTTGCCACTTTCCATGCCAGGTCTTTGGGAACTCCCATTACCCTAGAATTTAGTATCTAGTTCTCACAAAGTTCAATTGTTCCCATTGACTTCTGTGTATTTAGCACTACTTTTAGCAACGGTTACATCTTTCAAGGCGTGTCATACAGACCTCTCTAGATTTCAATCGTTTCTTCCTCTCCATCCATATACCTCATCTATCAAATGAGATTGCGTGGTTATTGGACTTTGACTTGTTTTGGCAGTCTTATCCTCCAGGCATAACCTTATATGATTCTTCTGTTCGTCAGACCAGAGATTTTGCTCCATCAGTTAGTATCTTCTCTCATCCAGCTTCCTTCAGATTCAAGGTCACCATAGACACCCTTTCCTTCGAGCGCATCCTTCACACTACCAGGCGTATTCGGGACTTTGCTCTGAGAAACGTGCCACTAGGGCGTACCAAAAACAGAGCCGCAAGAGGTTAATCATCCTTTCACCCTACTTAAAATAGATTTAACTAAATAATATCAAGAAAGCTCTATATCGTCAAGTTGTGAACAGTGATGCTGGATAGCGTTACTAGATGTAGATGTCGGGAGTTTTGCCCCCAAAAATAGAAAATATTAAAAATTGTTTTTATTCCGGCCTGTTCGCGATAGGCTTTGATTTTTAGTAATCAGCGCCATCTCATACCCCTTACTGCCCTATGATGTAAAAATAATACCGCCCTTAGTATGATTACCGCGTATATATATTGGCCTTAGTAGCGTAGCCCTATATGCGGTTCAATAATTTTTGCTGATCCCAAGCTGAAGTGATCTCAATCCATCAACGGAAAAATGATATTCTACAATTCCGATACGAGACAGACTCGTCTCAAAGTCGCTCCGCTTTTTAATATCAATTTTTGAATATGATTTACATTAACCGCGAGGAGAAAGACGATAATCCCGAACACCAGATAAATATACCATAGCAATGTTAATTAAAGCTTTCCTTCTTTTTCATCTCTGAAATCCATATGATATATAAACACAAAGCTATCTCATTATTTGCTTGTTATAGTTCTATAAATCTAGTATTTATACCTAATCTAAATATCCAAAAAACTCATAAGGCTTTTCCGAAAGAAGATTCGCAGCACTCGGCAAGATACGCATCCTTCTCCTTTAGGCTCTCTATGTCCGGATATACGTTTAACACTCTGTCCCCCAGATTCCAAAAAATCATCTTGACCAAGACTGCGGGTTTTCCCATACGTGTGGATTTCCTTTCGCCCAATTCGGAAGCTCCTTGCAGACCTTGGATGCCACTGCAAGCTGCCCTTTTGCAGTTTTATAAATCGTGTCAATCCTTATTCCACCGTCTACCGGACGTTCTACGAGTAATCTCCATACCATAGAACATTACCTTTCTTACCCTTTTCATGAGGGTTTAACTCAATCTTGTCATATCCTTCGCTTTTGTTGCGTTGAACACTTAGAAAGTCCTGAAGTGCCTGTATCACAGCGGCAGAAACACTTCCGGCGTACTGGCAGCATCATCAAATAAGTGTAGATCTGCTTCTGCAACATAAATATTTTTGTGGTCATGAAACCATGACCTCCTTATTTTTGTAACTTGTATCTGAAGTTTAGTATCTATATGATTATGAACATAATTATAATCATATAGAGTATTTTGTCAAGATAGACTTTCTTTCCATCATTATGATTGTTATTTGAAAAAGTAAAGTCCACATTGGTATGGATTTTTACTTATTCCAAATACCATCGATTAACTCACTGGACTTTCCTAATTATAAAGATTGTATTTATACCTACGGACTTTACTGATTACCTGTTTTGAAAATATATATGGTGTGAGAACTCATTAGGTTAGGGTTATATATTATCAACCAAAGGGGTTTTTAACTATGAGCAAATACTCACATCTTTCTTTGATCATGCGTTTCCGACACTAGAGGTTATGCTGGCTAAAAATTTAGTTTCAATATGATTGCACAAGCGTTAGGAGGAGGAGGTAGTTACTTATTTCAGATTCTGGAATGTATCCTCGGCTCCCTGTTTTGCTATGCGGTAAAGAAATCTATGCTTGTAAGGTTGATTATAGTATTTTTCTATTACAAAGTACATATTTACACAAAAATGTTGTTCATTAGAAAAGTAAGTTCCAGTCTGAGCTTGAATATAAATATTGAAGCTCAGATGCGATTACTTTTCAATCTCAAAATTAGTGATATGTAAAACAATACAAATGTTGTTCTTTGGCACTGAATTTTGGTGATTGAAAAATGAAGTTCATCTGAACTCAATATTCTATTCAGCTCGAACTGGAAACTACTGGTGTGTGTTTTGTGTGGCCTGTGTGCTATGATAATAACCTGGCGTAATTCTCTTTACCGACAGGGAGCCGGATGATCAGATCAGTAATGGCTGTGCAGCCAGGCAGGGCCTGGCCGCGCCAGCTGTCGGGAACACCTCCGTCAGTGATAAAAACGCTGATGATAATAACTGTGTGGTACTCACTGCACGAGCAGGTAATCGGCGGGCTCGACGATATAAATACAATCTTCTCAGTGGGAAAGTCCGGTGAGACCAATCATGTTGACTGGAATTAAGTAATCCATACCAACTACTTTCAGGCTGTTGTCATAACCAAATGGAAGAAATCTATCGGGCCTCTGCGGTGCGGTGTGTTCATGTCATGTGAACGCAAACTCGGGCCACGAGATGCAAAAATGAATGTGGATATGACCTAGTGTTGCGGGTACTGACGATGCTGGCTGCCGGTGTTTCTGCTGAACGCTCGCGCTGTTCAACAACAAAAGCGAAAGGACGACAGATTGGGAGGTGAAAACGTGTTCTGACGGGGCCCTCGTGTGGGGCGTCGACGAACAGTGAACAGGACGGGCGTTATGGGCGGCTGCAGTGTCAGGTTGCAGGCTTCGAGGCAGGCGAAGAAATCCGCAGGGTCTGAGCAATCGCCGGTTTGTCGTAAAGGACCGTATCTTGCCGGAGATCTTCGTCTTCTCTTTCGGAAGCGCAGTTTTTTGGATATTGAATATCGTTGTAAAGTGTATGTTGTGTGGTTCGGAAGCTTATGATGTTGTCTGGTGTTCGGTGTCTTCGTGGTGTGTTCAGGTGATGGGCAGACATTCTTGAACGAGGCTCTGACCGTGGCTCAGGGCAACAGAATGCTCGTTTTCCGGATGAATGTTCTCGGCAAGAGATCGGAAGAACCACGCCTCGCTACGCGACAATCATGCGGGAGCGACGTCGTGGGCGACAAGGGGTATGAATGGCGCTGATGCAAATCGGCCCTGTGAGCAACTGTTGGGGAGACAAGTCACGACTATCTGTCGCATCACGTTCGCTGACGTCGGCTTTCTTGACGGTTAAATATGCTGGTGGTGGCGTCTTTCTTGCGGCTCTGTTTTCAGTGTGCGCATTCAGGGGTTAATCCAGCTGCATGCCCATGGTCTGAAGAAACTGAATATGAAGACCTAACTCGGCGGGCAAATGGTGCGAACATTTGGTATGGTGCCACCGAGACAGGCTGTAAGCAATCGAAATCCAGCCAACCCCGCAATCGACGACAGATGATGTCAGATGGAAGGGCGATTAGCTCTGAAGTGTATGTGCTGGTGCCAACCGACCGTGGTGCTTCATCACGAAGTCAATGAGGCTGATGGCTGTGAGCTGAGTGCCTGTGGGACTGGGCTGGCATGAAGTGGCCAGGCTGTGAACGGTAACTGTGAACCATACGGTGCCATAAACTTAACGTGTTTCTTGAGGCTGATAAACGGTGGCTGTGTTTACAACTGTGCATCGCTGCAAAGCATGTACTGAAACCGCGGTCTTTGACCTCGATCGCTCAATGTGGCTGGATGTATCGAATTACGGATTATCTTTTTGGTCTTGACCGCAATAGTTGATGAACTCGGTTGTCGTCGACCTGAGACCTCGGTCATTTGAACCAGCGATTCTAAAACGCCGACCTGTTAATGATGAGGTATGATCGTTGAACGTTATGACTCGACAACGTAACTCGAGACGTGCTGATAAACGTGCATTTCTCGGCCGTCTTCCGTCACTCTGTGCTGCTGTGTCACCGTTTGTCTCTATCTGCGGTGGTGCCACCGTGGTAACGAGGGGTGCTCGCTGGGTGATTTGTTGCAATTTCTGTTCGTGCGGTCTCTGGTACAAGTCATGAACGACGAACGAAGTTTGAAATATGTGCGCGAAAGAAAAGGTGGTGTTCGGAAAAATGGCGGTTAGTGGGTTTAAATTCAATTGAAGGCCGATGGTGTGATGGTGCTCCTGGCTGATGAAGATATCGAACAGAATATTATCGAATTTGCGTTAGCGCGTGAACAGGACTGCGAAGAAAATGACAACTATCTGCAAGTTCATTAACGTGGGAAGATGCAATAAGTTCATGAATACCGACGTGAACCGTTCGGTGCATTCATGGAACAAATGCCATTCGTGCGAAAAATCTTTCTGGTTACTGGGTAATAACCTGAAACGACGAGATGACTGCTGTCGCCAGTAGTAAAAGCGTAATCGTGACGGTGATTACTACTTTGATTTTGACCAAATCATGATTTTGAAAACCAGAGTCCTCGCTTTTGTGCTCATAGTCGAAGGCGAAAAGGATTATACAATGGATAAAGGTGTTGCTGTCGAGAAAGCGACTGGTGAGGAAACGCAGGCTTACTGAATAACGGACGGCCGAAAGGTTGATGCTGCTATCTTTGGAGGTATGGTGATCATTTATGATGGCGATGAAATAAAATATGAAAGAACAGATGGGCATTGAAGTTCGCACAGAAGAAGAAGGGACATCGTCTGCCATGTTTTCGGAGATGAGTTTACAGTGCGGAGAAAGAAAAACGAAGCTATCGAGCAATCGGAAAAGGAGGAAGACGACGGAGAGGTGAAACTCTTCGGTAAAATCAATAAAGAGAAAGGTTGGTGCAATGTGTATACTCCTCAGTGCTCTGGCGCGTTTCTAACGGGTTAAAGTCGAATCCGGTAATGCGCCAGCAGGGTGTCGATGTGAAATCACGAAAAGAAACGCGGATATCGGAAGATATAACTGTGGGCAAATCTCTGTGCAACGAACAATCTCATGTAATTGTTCTGTCAATTCGACAAGTAAAGGGTGTCTATGCATAGATATGCAGATGACATAATGCTCTTGCGAAAAAAGTATCAGAGGCATCAGAAGACGTGCAAGGCATCTCCGGATAACGAACACAGTGGTGAGGCATGCAATCCAGTACAAGTGCCCGGCTTTGCGTTGGGAAGGGCCTGAAAGTGGTGTCCGGTCATGCTGAAGTCATGAATAGTTTGATCGAACTCAGCTCTTCCCGTAGTGCCGTCGTCAACCATTTCGAAAAAGAATCGGGATGCGGAATGGCTGTGGGTGCTGGTATGGTACAGCATGGCAGATGGCTGTACGTAACGTGTGGAAGCAATGGGCGTGCGGCTGCAAGGGTGTGGGCTCTAAGACTTTCCCTGGCATGAAGCAGGCCAGACGACTGATTTACAGCTACGTGCTAATGTGAAAGACGATAAGCGGTGGCGCTGTTGGCCGTATCGTCTGTGCACGTCGCTGCAAGCATGTCGAGAACACGTCTGATGCTGTGGAGGACGGCGTTAACACCACTCGATAAACCTATTGAATTTTAAGTTTGTGTGCCTCAGGCTGCAATATGATAATATTTCTGGGTCTTCCGCATCCTCCAGAATACTGGCAAGTCCTGCAGACCGCCTGCCAACGATCGATGGCCTGACGTGCCGTGATTCATTGATGGACGCGCTGGCTCTTGCATCGACGGCTCGGCCGCCGGTAAGCAGGAGCTTGTAAACTTTCGACGCTCTACCGCTGATGGTACCTGAGCGACCGTTCAAACATTCCCTGACCGAAAAAAAATGGTATATCGGTCTTTGGTCCCGGACATGCCTTCTCATCAACGCTAGAGACCGCAAACAGCTCGAACCGTTACGGTGCTCCTCGCCGGACATGGAGGACTCGAGATCGGGAATGCTGGGGTTCTGGTGACTGGACGGAATCGCGGCGTACGGTGCCTTGAACCGCCGCCCGTGACATAAACATGCCATCGAGTGCCGTCCTGGTGGCGTGAGCCATCCGATCAGGTTCGGCATCTGGCTCCACCTGCGCCGCTGGGAGTAACTGTGCTCCCACTGAACCGGCTGACGGTGAATGAGGCGATGACACCGTGACTATGGGCGGCGCTGGGGCTACTCTGTAATCGGCGCTGATGGTGCGGGGTTTACGGAAGTTCTCCAAGCCAATTTATTATTTAACTTAAATACGGCATTAACATCGGTGCATCGCGACTTCTATTCCCATCTTTGGAAAGAGGCCAACTCGCAGGTGTAGGTGCTGCCGCCGCAAATGAACGAACGGTGCGGGCGTAAAGATAACGAGATGGCAACCTGTTCAGGCGGTTTTCTTTATGGCCGCCACCCTCGAACCGGCTATCTTGATCGTTGACCAGCGTATCCGCTTCAGGTAAATAACTTTCCGCCAACCTCGCAGGGAATCGCTCGCCAAGGGTGGTTGTTCTGTATGAGCACCTGCCGCCAGCTCGCCGTGTGGGTGTAACTCGGCCTGTTCCTGGTCTCATGGTTCGCACAGGTGTCTGCCAACGAAATGGACAGCATCGGTCATTGGATATCCGTACGTGTTATGTTGATAGTATAAGCAGAACATATAAAATCCGGTTATTTTGATAACGATTATGCGACATAAAGATGTTATGAGCCACTACTGATGAGCTCTGAGGCATAAAATCTGTGCGACTGGGAGCTGCTGAAAGTATCGTCTTTATGTGAATGGTTCAGCCAGAGGTGATTCACTAACGCTGGTGACCTGAGACTCTGACACCGCGGATAATTTCAACGGCGAACAGTATCTACTGTGAAGACGGAAAACGCAAAACTCGGGTTATTTATCAATACTATCTTACCATCTGGGCCGATGGTAAGTTGTAATTGATGAACATTCGAGATCGCGCCTGGCTGGCCGTGGATATAAAGGAAGAAGGTGGTTGCTCCCATGGGCGAAAAAACTGTTGTGGGACACCGAAGGCTGTCTGATTCGGTAATATCACATCGCTATGTTGCTGACGAAATGTCGAGACGGTATGTTAGAGGTGGCCCGAGACGAATGGGCGGCTGAAACAGGCTCGGCAATGTGACAGGGCAGTGCCCCGGTATCGGTCGGAGTGACAGCTCTGACCGAAATATGAACTGACAGTATACCATCAACG
>BNJV01001475.1_pt1 | contig 80239 bp, 96 predicted proteins | sample 8540591 | NCBI WGS metagenome assembly BNJV01 (sample SAMD00202457, study PRJDB9452) | human saliva metagenome | host: Homo sapiens | reverse complement strand
TAAGCGAGAATGCTTTTGCCCGTCTGCCCTATACTTTGGAGGAAAGCAGCGTTGGAGATTGTTGCAATGCCAACCAGCGGAAAGGTGAAAGTCATAATGCGCAAGCCGTGGGCGGCCTCCCTTAATCAGTTGCGGCGAACCTTTTGCAAAAGCGTCACGAGCGGCGTAGCGAAGAAAAAGAAGACTGCAAAAGGAGGCAACGCGATGACTGTGACGCAACATGGGCCTCGCTTTTCTTTAGCGCACCTCCAGCTGGCGAAACGTCATTGGCGTTGAGCGCCATAATTGAAAGCCGGCAATGGGTTGCATACCTTGGTTGAGCCATGACCGGCATCACGGCAAAGAGGATCAGACGATTGGCTGCGCCACAACTACCCGCGGCGATAGCCGCCACCCGCACCGGTCTCTGCACTATAAAGCGTCATGCTGCGCGTAATGATGATGGCCACAAGGCAGGCGCAAAATTGATCAAGAATTGAGGCAGACCGATCGTAAGCGCCTTGAAGATGATACGCAAACTGATATTTGGCCGCTCAAAGCGAAAATGGATGATGCTGGTTGTGTCAGTAAACAACAGAATTGGCGGCAGAGCATTAAAAATTGAGCGCAAAACCGAAGCTGCCGCGGCGCCGCGTATCCTAATGAAAGACAAAAGATAAAGAGAGGCGCAAGATGTACCTGGCCACGACCGTACCAATTGTTGAGAGCATCGCTTGTCGCGGATTGGTCGAGCGAAGAGGGCATTCATACCCAAATAGAGGTGCGTAACAACGTTACCGCAAAGGATTACGGTCATAAAGTCGTGCGCCGGTCGAGCGTGACGTCGCTCGCGCCGAAGAAGCGCAGGATGGGCGTGAAAATACTGGAGCGAAACGCCTAAGCCTAAAGCTCATCACGACGTTCATAAAGAGGACATTGCCTAGAAATATCTTGCGCCGTGCGATAATCTTTTTGGCCTAAACGCACAGACATCAGCGTAGCGCCACCGACACCGACCATGGCGCCAAAAGCTGCTCCTAAAAGCCATCAAAGGACCGGTTAAGGCAAGACCCATAATAGCTTCGGGTCCTACGCCCTGCCCAATAAAGATACCATCAATATATTGTAGAGCGACGAAGCGCATATAGCGATGATAGCTGACAAGGCATATTGCAAAAGTAAGCGGCTCATGGGTTTTTCGCCTAATTCGTTGAGCCGCTTTTTACCGGCTTTTTCGACCTCAAAGCTTATTTTCGGGCGCAGCAGATTGCGTCTCTGTCGTTTGCGACTGGTCTTTCATTTCCTCATCGAAATCTTTTGGATGCCGACAAGTCCGTATCGGTCTGTCTTCAAGTATTGTTTTACGCATCAAAAAGCGTACCGTTTACAGGCTTGCGTGCTATCTCTGCAAAGTGGGCCTGATAAAGAAAGTGACAAGGAAAACGGAGGAAAACAGCAAAAAGACTCCCCGGCAAGCGTTACGCAAAGCCTGCTCGAGTCAGTCTAAAAAGGTAATAGTTGCCACGCATCGCTGCATATTCGACGGCACCTCGGCATGTAGGCAAACTTTCGGTATGCTGCAAATGCTTGGTAAGGCTTTATTCTTCCGTTGTATTATAATGCGCTCGCACCGTAGCATCGAGCACGGCGATGGCCGTAACGTTCGACGATGTCGCGCACATCAGCTTCAAAGTCAGTAAAGTGAATCGGCTTGTTCAAACCGATCTGAATCGGCCCGACTTCACCTTCGTCAGCCATACTCTCGCAATTTTATAAGCCGCATTGGCTGCGCTCAATGACTGGAAGATGAGCGTATTGACATCCAGCCCTTTGAGGCGCGTAAACGGATATTTCTCATCGCGCAGTTCGCGATCGAGGGCAAAGTTCTTGCATTTCGCCATCGATAGCCGGATCAGGATATTCCTTTTTGCATGCGCTCTACGACACGATGCCAGACAGCCGGTTTACCTCTTCATCGCTGCCAAAGTTAGAATAAGAAATCATTGCCATAGCCGGCGTTCGGATTGAAGAAACGCACGCCGGAAGCTGCCAGACGCGCAAGATCGCAAAAGAGCGTGCTCATCGGGATCGCGATTGATCAAGGTATCGCCGAAGAAGCAGATGCCATTCTTAGAGGAACCAAGTGGAGGGCGCCGAAATGCTCATAGCCGGGGCGAATACCAATAACTTCTTTGGCCGCTTGAATCGTTCCGGTATAAGCGCCGTATATAGTCCGGTGATAAAAAGCATCAGCATCGACCCGTCTCGACCATCATCATGCCGAAGTAGTTTCGTTCAAACATGTCGCGCCACTTCAGTTAAAGCCTTCGCGTTCGCGCTTCTGCGCAGAATCTTTGCGTAACGCAAACGGCGCCCGACTCAGAATTGTCACGCAAGTTGACGAGTTCACATCCATCAAGTTTAATTCAAGTTCGTCGGCAATACGCTTAATCTCCTCTTCGTTGCCCAACAAAACAGGGATGACGAAGCCTTCCTCCTTCAGCGTACGGCAGCTTGCAGCATTTTTGGGTGAGAGCCTTCGGCAAAGACAACGCGCTTCGGATGGGCGCACGGTCTCAAACAAGTTTTGGGTAAACTTCGTCTCTTGGCCCATCAACTCGCGAAGACGTTGACGATAGGCCTGCCAGTCGGTAATGGGTGTGCGGGCCACGCCGCTATCCATCGCAGCTTTGGCCACAGCCATCGAAACTTCCGTAATGAGGCGAGGATCGACAGGTTTGGGGATAAAGTACTCGGGACCAAACGTAAGGTGGCGCACTTGGTAAGCCCGATTAACGATATCGGGCACAGGGCGACGAGCCAACTCGGCAACAGCGCGCACGCGCAGCCATCTTCATTTCTTCATTGATCGCCTCGCGCTGCCGTATCTAAAGCACCGCGAAAGCATGAAGGGGAAGCCAAGCACGTTATTGATTTGATTAGGATAATCGGTGCGTCCGGTGCTCATCAACACATCGGGGCGAGCTTCGAGTGCATCTTCGTAAGTGATTTCCGGTTGCGGATTAGCCAAAGCAAAGACAATAGGGCGCTCGGCCATCGTGCGCACCATCTCTTTGGAAAGGACGTTGCCTTTTGAGAGACCAACAAAGACGTCTGCGCCTCGAACAGCCTCAGCCAAAGTATGCACATCGCGGCGAAGTAGTAAATTCTTTCTTTGCGCAGTAAGATTCTCGCGGTCGTCCGTGATGACGCCCTTAGAATCGAGCATCACAAATGTTCTCTTTTCGCGCGCGCACAAACTACATATGGCGCGTACTAGAGATTGCCGGAAAGCGCCGGCACCGTGACGACGTTTTGACCTCTTCTATTTTTCTTATCCGCCACGAGGAGGCATTCAAAAGTCCGGCGCAAGAGATGATGGCGGTGCCGTGCTGCAGTCATCGTGCATCACCGGAATGTCTAACTCTTCCTTCTGAAGCGGCGCTCGATCTCAAAGCATTCAGGCGCTCGGGATGTCTTCAAGATTGATGCCACCAAAGGTCGGGGCAATGGCCTTCACGGCCTGAATAAATTTCTCAGGGTCTTTCTCGTCGACCTCAACATCAAAGGCGTCGACACCTGCATCAGATTTTGAACAGCAGACTCTTGCCTTCCATCACGGGCTTACCGGCCATCGCGCCAATGTCGCCCAGACCGAGCACAGCTGTGCCGTTGGAAATTACGGCAACAAGATTGCCTTTGTTCGTGTATTTGCATACGTCGTGGGCATCGTTCCGGATCTCCAGACACGGCTCTGCGACACCCGGGAGAATAGGCCAGAGAAAGATCGGTTTGCGTCCGGTACGAGCTTGGTCGGGACACTCAATCTTCCCCGGTTTTCCCCCATCGCGCTGGTAGCGAAGTGCTGCCTCTTTGGTTATCTTTACCATTTTCGTTATAGCTTTTTGGGTGAAACTGTTTTCTATATGTTTCTTTCTGTCTAAAAGCAAAGATACAGCATCAACTTGAAAATGATTCGCGAGAAAAAGGCTTTTTATGGCGAACGCTCATCAATTTATTAAAGATATACGTTTCATTCATCAGCTAATACTTTCCAATTGTCAAGTGTAACGGTACAAAACGATCAGAAAGCGCCGCCCTATGGCGCAGAGGCCTATATGCTGCGGAGCGAAGGATCGACCTCTGATGAAAAGAGAACGGAAGGGAAAGGCTGAGAATTGATAATTAAATGCGAAGAACATATCACTGAGGTAGAATAGCGTTGTATTTCGTTATTCGTTTTTACATTTGCATAATATTTGGAATTATGACAAGCAAAGATGCAGGTAAAAAGCGTGCAGTACAAGGTTATTGCGACAGCACAAAATTATTTTACAAAGAAGGCGTACGCGCGTGACGATGGACAAAGTTGCACATAGTTTTGCGTATGTCCAAGCGCACGCTCTACGAGCTGTTTGCCGACAAGGAGGACCTTCTTTGTAGCCTGCATCGAAAGATTCTTACAAGGAGTTCAATGATGAAGATGCGTGCTGCCGAAGCGGGAAGATAGCGTGATCGATATTATTTTTGCGCTCGTTCTCTTTTTCGGCTGGAATGGTCTAAGGACATTTCTCCGGCGTCTGAAGCGCACAACTACCCAAAAGTAAACACTTTGTTTTGAAAGTCAACGCAAAGTATGCGCGCTGATGTTCTGCGAGTTCTATCATCGAGGTGTCGATGAGGGCTTTTATCAGCCAACTGAACCCGCATTTGCTCTATCTGTCTTTTGTCTCGATGATGGGAGCCATCCGTGATTATTCGACCACGGATCCGCTGCGGCCTTCGATTTCCTTCTTAACACTGCTGACTTCGTGCACACGCGAGAGGCTTCTCCACGGAAAAGGGGCGCAAACTGCTGGATGAATTTATCGACGGCTATCGGCGGGAGCATACAATTTGCTGCGACTGCTCCCATAACCATAAAGCGGTAAACGAGTCATTGTTTGCCGCTAGTTTATATAAGGTGTAAGTTGCGCCCCTTTAACAATAAAAGAGGCACATTGCACTTTTTCTTTCCCCTCTAAACATCCGGCGCGCCACGCTACCAAAGCGTACACGCCGGCCTTTTGCACAGTATGCGCACTGTGCAATCTTCCGGCACTCAATTGCCGAAAAACCCATTTCGACATTTCCAACTATCATCAACTATATCCGTGCTAACATTTTCCTCGACCGACGGCACTAAAAAGCAAGTCGGTCGAGGAAAATCGAAAGTCGATTTTTATTTTTAAAGGTGGATACTTTTCAGCGCCGGCAAGAGTTCGGCGAGATCGTCGATCAACTCTTGCTCCGTCTTGCCATCAATTCGAGCCACGAAAATCGTATCGTAACCGGCTATCGTACCGGCTACTGAAGGCGCATATGGCTGATATCAATATCGGCGCCAGGCCGCGAGCGTAACCGGGGACGCGTGTGCAACACCAATAAGTTGCCCGATTTTTCACTTCTGCCAAACCTGGGTTGCGCAGATATTCGGAGCAGAACCTCCGGCGCTACTGGTGCGTTGATAAGTGTCGCGTTGGGGCAAGATATACTGAAAACCTTCGCGCGTTCTGATCTTAGCTGCACCCAGACTGCGCAAGTCGTGCGACAAAGGTGGGTTGAGAAACGCTAAAGCCGGCATCGGCCAATTCGCGCAAAAGGTCGGCCTGCGTTGCCGAAGTACGGTTGAGATAAAATTACGCGTAGCGCGTCTAATCTTGGAGCTTTCATCTTTATATAGGAATTAACAAAAGACAAAAGTAATTTATTTGGATACAAAAGATACTGATTTTCGAATAACAGTACCACTTATTTCGATAAAAATTTGTGTTGAAGGCTATATTTTTGAGTTTAGGCGGTTTTCTTTACATCTCAGGTTAAACTGCACTAAATAATGCGTAGTTTTTCGATCACATAAAGTATTTAGCGCATAATATATGGTTGATACTCTACAATTTCCGACTTTATTCGGAATAAAAATTATCTTTTACGACGAAAACCCCAAAATGAGCTTTTACGAAGCTACGCCGCTCGAGCAGAAGGGCTAAGCCGGGCGCCCTGAAGACACCCTAACGGCCGAGAATAGACCATTCGCGGCGCTTGCGGGCGCATATTATTGCTCAAAAGCCTCGATTCAGGTGCGCAGATCCATAGTGATAAGTTTTTCTCGTGAGCACAAACCTTTTTGTCGTGAGGTGAAACCTTTGTTATCGTGAGCGCAAACCTTTTTATCGTGATAAAAACGTGCAGGATGGGCGGAAGCAGTAGGCAAGGCAAGTCTGCTGCATTTGTATCCAACTATGAGAAGCATCATATAGGGACAGAAGAAAGTATAAACCAAAGAAGACTGATAGGCGATAAGGCTTGCACGGGCGGCGGACGCATCTGCTGATACACGAGCAGCGCGGAGCATCGGCAAAGCCGACTTATGGGCATAAAACTCTCGATTTCAAATTGAAACCAAGAGTTGAAAACTTGCGTTAGAAAACTTGTGTGGTGCCACCAGGAATCGAACCGGGGACACAAGGATTTTCAGTCCTTTGCTCTACCAACTGAGCTATGGCACCTTGCATTTTCCGTTTTGCAGTGCAAGGTAGAAACTGTTTTTTTAATACACCAAACGTTTGGACAAGAATTTTCAAAGCTTCTGTAAAATTTCTTTTTACAATCTTGGAAGTCGGGCATAATAAAGAATCGCTATCTTTTGCGTATCAAGCAATTATTAGCAAAATAAAACCATATACCAATGAATATTGTAGATAGATTTTTGGCCTATACACAGCTTTGATACGCAGTCGGCCGAAGATGCCGGCAAAACGCCAAGTACTGACAAGCAAATGACCTTCGCTCGTTATCTGCGCGAAGAGGGTTGATCGAAAATCGGATTGAAAGATGTGGAGCTCGATGACGAGGGTTATCTTTATGCCACATTGCCCTCAAATACGAAAAAGAAAGCTCCGACGATCGGCTTTATCGCGCATATGGACACGAGTCCGGACGCTTCGAGTGCTAATACTCAAGCCGCGCATCGTTAAAAGTATGCGACGGGACGGACAGTGTACTGGATGCCGCAGCCGGCATCGTGACGAGCGTGGAAAAATTTCCGGAACTCAAGCGCCACATTGGCGAGGACATCATCATAACCGACGGACATACGCTGCTGGGGGCGGACGATAAGGCCGGCATAGCGGAAATTGCAGCGATGGTCTACCTTATGGAGCATCCGGAGATAGAGCACGGAGAAAATTCGCGTAGGTTTTAACCCTGATGAGGGAGATCGGCTTGGGCGCACATAAGTTTGACGTCGAGAAGTTTGGCTGCGAATGGGCTTATACGATGGACGGCGGCGAACTGGGTGAACTGGAGTTTGAGAACTTCAATGCGGCGGTTGCAAGGTCGACATTACGGGCGTCAGCGTACACCCCGGTTATGCTGAGGACAAGATGATCAATGCTTGCCGCGTGGCCACGGATTTTATAGGCTTGCTGCCGGCTAATGAAGTGCCGGAGAAGACGGACGGCTATCAAGGCTTCTTCCACCTGATCGGGATGGAAGGCGAGCGTGAAAGCTTCGCTCACCTATATCATTCGCGATCACGATCGCCAGAAGTTTGAAGATCGCAAAAACGCATCATTGAAGCCGGCGAAAAATCAATGCGCAATACGGCGAGGGGACAATAAATCTCGTGGTCAAAGATCAGTATTATAATATGCGTGAGAAGATCGACCCGGTGATGCACGTGACGGATTTAGCCATTAAGGCGATGGAGGAAGCCGGCGTTTCACCGCGCGTAAAGGCGATTCGCGGCGGCACGGACGGCGCTCAGCTATCGTTTAAGGGCCTCCCCTGCCCCAACATCTTTGCCGGCGGCCCTGAATTTCCATCAGCGCACGAGTTCTTGCCGATTCCGAATATGGAAAAGGCAATGAAGTGGTCGTGAACATTTGCCGCCTTACGGCAGAATTTTCTACGAGTAAGCTCAACTTTTTCCATAGAGTACCGGCGCTATAAGCGGCGCCGGTACTTCCTTTTCTATCGCTGGAGATGAATATTATATCAGACTTAGCACTCATTCTTGTCATAGCCGGCATCACCGGCCCTAATCTTTAAACGCCTGCGGCAACCGCTGATCTTGGGTTATATCTTGGCGGCTTTTTAGCCGGTCCGCATATGACGCTTTTTCCCATCGGTGAGGATACATCCAGTATCCACACGTGGGCTGACATAGAGTATTATCTTCTTAATGTTTGCCTTAGGACTTGAGTTTTCTTTTAAGAAGCCTCGTCAAAATGGGCACCGGACCCATCATAACGGCCGTCTCGATCATCGCTTTTATGATGACGATGGGTACACTCATAGGCCAATCCTTCGGTTGGTCGGAGATGAATAGTTTGTTTTTGGGCGGAATGCTTGCCATGTCTTCAACGACGATTATTTATAAGTCGTTTAGCGAACATGGTTTTACTACAACAGAAGTTCGCAGGCAGATGATTAGTGTGCTAATCTTAGAGGATATCTTTGGCATCTTGCTGATGGTCGTTCTGCCGGCGCTCGCGGCATCGAATAAGTTTGAGGGACAGGAACTCACAATGAGCTTCGGAAAGCTGTTTTTCTTCTTGATTCTTTGGTTCGTGGTGGGTATTTACATCGTGCCGCAAATTTTCGAACCTTCAAGAAATGGCTAAACGCGGAAACGCTGTTGGTCTTCAGCGTAGGCCTATGCTTTTTGATGGTATTTCTGGCCGAAGCCGGTTATAGTAGTGCTTTGGGCGCATTCTTGATCGGTAGCATCCTGGCTGAGACGATCGAAGCTGAAGCTATTGAGAAGGTAATTTCTTCCGTGAAGGACTTGTTTGGCGCTATATTCTTTGTCAGTGTAGGTATGCTCGTTGACCCGCTAGTACTACTAGAACATTGGGCGCCAATCGTAGTTATTAGCAGCACAATCTTGCTCGGACAAATGTTTTTGGAACAATCGGCTACTTACTTTCGGGTTTGCCACTCAAGACGGCGATGCAATGCGGCTTTAGTATGGCTCAAATCGGCGAGTTTTCGTTTATCCTCGCTTCGCTTGGCATTACGCTCGGCGTGACGAGCGACTTCCTTATCCGGTTGTGGTGGCGGCTTCAATCATTACGACTTTCCTTACGCCGTATATGATCAAGCTGAGTGTGCCGGCTTACCAACGCTTGGAAAAAAACTGCTGCCTCGAAGGTGACGCGCCGACTTGCGGATCGCTCAACAGCAAGCAAAGAGGCGCCAACTTCGGGCTGGCGCGTGATGTTTACGGGCCAGCTCGTTGTTATTGTGACTTATCTCGTCCTAACCTTTTCGGCGATCGGTATTTCCTTTACGGTAATTCTGCCTTTTTCTGCGAGGTTCTGCTGACGCATTGAGGGAGGTAATGTGGTTGGAGGTTTGCTCACGTTCTTTGAGTTTCCGTCTTTTTACGTCCGATTGTGATGAAAAATCCACGCACAAGAGGTCAAGAAATAGCGTCTGAATGGCGCAAAGCGCAGTGTTTTGTTTTTCTGTTGAGTATGGCTCTTCGCTTTTTGTATTTCTACGCTAGCGACCTATTATATCCTAAACTATTTATCGCCGTTTAGGGTGGTACGGCACTTATTGGCGGCAGCCCTGCTCGTAGCGCGATCACGACAGGATCAAATCTTTGGCTTTAAAAACCAGCTTTCAAAGCGCGTGAAGTATGTTAGCATCCGCTTGGGCGAACTTTCACGCACAATCTTCGCCAACGGGAGTGGAAAGCCGCAGCGCGGCGCGGCCACACTAGAACGCTCGATAGGCACGAGTTTACACTTGTCGCAACTCGTGTTACCCAACAACTCGGCTTGGGAGGTCTGACTTTAGCTCAACTTAACTTTGGCCAAACAGACGGCGTTATGATCGCCGCAATTGTGCGATGGCGGCAATAGGGTTAATATTCCGGACGGCAACACGATGCTTTTTCCCGCAAGATACCATAGAAGTCATTGGCGACGACAGCAGTTTGAAAAGCCTTAGCCAAGCGTATGCAAGCGGAAATTGTAACCGGCAAACAAGCGGGATCCTCAACCACCGCCTTGACATCAAGCATATTACAATCGGCAGCAAATCTCCCTTCTGCGAAAAAGACTATTTATGAAAGCGGCATCAGAGAAGATTACAACTGTATGGTCGTTGGCTTTGAGGACGAAGAGGAAGAGAGTAACGCGATCAACATTGCCGTGGCTAATCGGCGCATTGTAAAAGGCGACTACCATCTGGTTGGTAGGGAAGAAAAGGACTTGAAGCAAATTAAGTTGGCCAATGCCGGCCAGAACCTTTACCGCTAAGCAAGTCTAAACCGCCAAGCGCTCAAATCAACGCGGCGGTAAACGAGAATCATTCATTATATATAAAAGTATAAGACTATGAAATTTGAATCAAATGCGGATTGGATCAACTTCGCAAAAGAACAAACGCACAACGACAAAGCCGTAATGGACGAAGTCAACGCTTGCGCCAAGCACCCAAGACTTTATTAGCGAGAAAGCACTTCAGATGAAGTCGACCGCTTTCCGCAACGACTATATTTCGCTCGCAGAAGATATGGCGAATGCATCCGATCTGAAGCTTTTTATCCAATGCCTGCAATATTTGCTGGAAGACGCCGACTATTTAGCATTCGTCGACAAGCACGCAGGCGTGGAGGCCTTCTGTTGGCGCATCAATGAGCAAAAAGGCTGTGAGCAGCGCGGACTCCGCATCTCCTCTAAGAATCTCACGCCCGGCGCAGACGCATATGCAATGGGTTGCGAAACCAACGCACTTTGGAAACCGGAAGGCTTGCAGTTGGTCTTCCTCGAAGGTCCTACACAATTCTATACGATCGCCGCGCGCAACTAACAGTGTCCCCACAACGCATAGAGGTGATTATTGCCGGTCTTTCCTGCACCGCGCGATAATCACCTCTTAATACTCTCAAAACTTCCCACTTCGAATGGGAGCATCTTATTCCACAAAAGCCTCCATAAATGCAAAGATTCTTTAGGTTCGACCTCCAAATACTGCGTCGTTGCCGGCAACAACACGCTTCCGCCTGCCTGCAGCGTAAAACCGATTTCCCAAATCGTCGGTGCAAACAGCCGCTCCCTCGTAAGCTACAAGCACCACAAAACTATCGAGATCCGAATAGCCGGCGTGAAAGGGCTGATTCAAACGCCCCAAACGCGTAGAAAGCACTACAATGCCCAATGGCACCCTTTTGTTCCACGCCTGATCATAAGCCACGGGATCCGGTCGGCAATCGTTGAAGTTTAAAGCCATCTTGGCTTGTTCGATATGCAATTCCCGCTTTTGCCATCCTTCCCGATGCGATCAAAATCAGCAGACGCGAAAAGGTATCGTCGCTCGCCTGCTGAATTTCGATCGGCAGTTGCCGGCGCTCAATACTATGAATCCTACCCGCCGGAATGAAGAAACAATCGCCCGCAGCCGAAGGTTGCGTATGTAGAGTCCAAGAAGTTTCCCGCGTGTAGCGCCTCTTCATAAAGTTCGGGCGTCAACGGACGATCGAACCCCATATATTATGTATCCTCCGGCGCCCCTACGATAAACCACATTTCAGATTTACCATACGGATGCCCCATTTTATGCAGCGATTTCGTCATTGGGATGCACCTGAATGCTCAAATCTTGAGCGGCTGAAATAAACTTTACGAGTAGCGGAAACTTATTTCCGAAGCGTGAAAAGTTCTTTTTCCCTACGAGTTCCGCGCCGTAACGATCAATCAAGTCGCAGATCGTCAAGCCCTTGTCCTTTCCTTCACTCACAAGCGTCAGCAGCACCGGCCACGCCGAAGCTCCCTCAACTTTCTCTCCCGTTCTCTGCGTCCGTCTTGATTTGTTTCAAGCGGATAATCTCTTGTCCACCCCAAAGGGTTGACTTGAGCAGGGTTGGAAGAAATATGGTTGCATAGACAATGCGCTTTATATAAGTGGCGAATTTACGGATAAATCGTTACTTTGCCAATACTTTCTATCGAAAAGGCACAACCCTAGGCCGACAATAAGCCATCTTCACCCGCCAACTGCTCTTTTTTGCTATACTTCGCTTTTCGTAGGCCCGTTGCCCTACGCAGCGGTGTAGAGGGCATAATCGCCGCAACCTCTGCATCCCGTTTTTGCCGCCTTACCCCCGCCACTTTTCGGCTTTTCTTGGCTCAAAGATTAAAATAACGTTAAAACAAAGCATTTTTCTTAGTACTTTGTTTTGCATAGTACTAAAGTATGCATACTTTTTGTGCCGTGCAAGGTATTTAATATCTCAGATTCAAGCGCTGAAAGTTCACGAATCCGGCGTTTCTGTTCAAAAGGTCAGTTGAGGAAACTTCAATTGCGCAAGCACACCAAAAAGAAAAAGAGTAAGACAAAACCGCTATATTGAATTATGAACACGGATAATGCTAAATCTCAAATGCGCAAAAGGCATGCTCGAATATTGCGTGCTGCTCTTGCTGCATCGGAAGCAGCCTACGCGGTGACATTATCACACGCAACTAAAGCGCGCTGATCTCATCGTCGTAGAAGGTACGCTCTGCCATTGCTCTCCCGCTTGAAAAAGAAGGGCTGCTCTCTTATCAGTGGCAAGAGTCCACGCAAGGACCTCCGCGTAAGTATTACCGCACTAACGGCTGACGGCCGACAAGCATTGACCGACTTGGACGAAGCTTGGAATCAGCTCATACGAACCGTCACGTTGCTGCAAAAGAAACCGACTTGCCACAAACTAAATCAACAGAATCTACCAACATCCCGGAAATCCCGACAAAATGAAAAAGAATATCACCATCAATCTCTTTGGAGCACTCTACAACATCGACGAAGATGCTTACCAACTCCTTGACCAGTATCAGAGAAGAATATGCGCGCCTATTTCGCCGATCGTGAAGGCGGCGAAGAAGTGCGACAGAAGACATCGAACGGCGCGTGGCCGAACTCTTTGCCGAACTGAAGGCTGAGGGGCATAGAGGCCGTCACGATCGAACACGTGCAAGACATCATCCACCGCATCGGTAATCCCGAGGAAATGGAGCAAGAAGAGTCGCAGAAGCTACCGGCAGCACTGGCAAGAGCCTCCCACGCCACCACAAGCACCCCAGTGGAGCACGCGGAAAGCGCAGACTCTTTTCGCGATTCTGAAGACAAAAGTAGCCGGCGGCGTTATTTCAGGCTGTTGCGAGTATCTCGACGTCTCCGATCCCTCCTATGGCGCATTATCTTCGTGCTACTGTGTGCTGCACCGGCACGACATTAGCTATCATTTATATCTTGGCTTGGATCTTCATACCGCTGGCGCGCACAACGGCCGACAAACTGATGATGCGCGGTATACCCGTAACGCCGCACACGCTCAACGCCGAGATCATGCGAAAGCCGCCACTCGCAGCGCGCAAACGAAATCTACCATAACGGCCAGAGCATCCAACCATAGCACATTTAACAGTCTGATGAAAGGACTCGTCACGGTCGGGATCTGCTTTATGGCTTTCATCTTTTTGCTATACTACTTTCATTCCTTGTTCCTTCCTCGTGCTGTTGGTTAGTCTTATCGTAGAGCTTTGGTTCATTGTCAGAAATACATTTGTGCGAACCGGATACGGCTGCTCTGCTCTCGCAAAAATCCTGAAATGATATGGCTTTGGCTCGGTTCTTACTGATGGTAATGGTAACTATCTGCATCCCGCTTGGTGCAATCATCGCCATACTTCGCAATTGGAATCGAAATAAGTCTATGTCATTTTCAGCAAAGCTGTATACGACCATCTCTTTTCTTTTTATACGTTGCCTTGACCGTCGTTCTCGGTTTCTTTGCCGCGTCAAAACGCAACAAATCGACAATCTGCATTCTAAGAGTATATAATACTCAAACCGAGGTCTCCATAGACGATGACGATGATGAAGAAGGATGATGATAGCGTCCAAATAAGCGTCACGAAGCCTTCAACAACAGAGAAGGACAACGCAAAAACTTGCAGATAGCGTTTCATTCTACAAAGATAGCATTCGACATTTGCAACAAGAAAAGGCGGCAGCCGGCAAAACGCTAAGCCTGCCGGAAAAAGGCCATCGGAAAAGCCATAGGCGCAGTTAGTGCTCCGGAGCAATAATAGTTAAATTGAACATACGAAAGGTCTGTTATCGATCCATTGCCATTGGGATCGGTGACAGGCGCTTTCCTTTCACCTCAGACTACCGGACGCGCTAAGCAGAACAAACCCGGTAGGATAAAAACGCGTGCAAAAGGAGGACAAGCCATAGAAGCGGAAAGCGGCGCATCGCGAGTCAGCAACGAATGATGCGGAGTGCGGGTTTAAAAAGCAAACGAGGAGGAAAAAACGCGTAAGCCTATGAGTTTTCATTCGTTTTCAGAAAGCAACGGCGCACGATTGGAAATGCCTCGCTCCACACTGTTTTTGTTTGCCGGCAGCAAACCATCGTTTGGCAGGGAGCAAACTATCGTTTGGTCGGGCCATACCATCGCTTGCTCCCCACCAAACGATAAAGCTACCCAAATATGTAAGCGAAAAAGGAGGACACGTGAATGCAAAAAACAGAACTTATAAAGCAGAAACGGAAGGACACAAAAATCTGCCTTCTTGCCGGCAAGAAGACAGATTCCTAATTTTTAATTCGCGATGGTCGCGATTTAGAATTGATTCGGCGTATAGCAAATACAAGACCGCAGCGGAGGATAGCCAAAGACTACTATCGAAACGATCAGGAGCATGCCGCCGTGGCCGGGAGAATGTGGCCGCTATCGCTTGATGCCCAATTGGCTAGCAAGAGGGCTCTCCACCAAAATCTCCCCGTGCCGAAGACGCATACACGACTAAGGAGGGGCCTACCCATTGCAACAAAGTCAATTCCGCAGGAAAGAAATGATGCATTGGGCCGGCAACGAGGACGCACAAGACTCCGCCACCGATACTACCGACCCAAGACTTATTGGGCGAAATGCGCTCAAAAAAAGTTTGGCGGGGAAGCGCTTTAGTGGATAAGCTTCCCTGTGCAGTAAGCTCCAGTATCGCTCGTCCATAAAAAGATGAAAACGCTCAGGGGCAAGAGCCAATGGAAATAAGCCTGCTGCTGCGAGGGGATCATTTAAGAACGCCAAAGCAGTGAGCAAGCTGAAAGGCAAGGCGATGTAGATCTGTGAGGCAAAAGCATAAGCCCAATTTTTGAGCGGATCGGGCTGACGACGCACACAACTCGGAGATCGGCGGATACATCAGCGACAAAGGTAGAGAATAAAGACTTCCGACCCTTGATAACCGGAACAATAACCGGCGAAAAGCCAAGAGAGATAAACGCCGGATACGGCATTGATCAACTTATTTACGCGAGCACCGGCGTGAAGGTTTACATTCTCGCCAAACTCCCAAAAGCGTCAAGCCCGTGACCAAGGCAAAGAGCAAGGTAAAGCTCCACGGCGAAAGCAATATTGAGCCTACGAGTACGGCGACAAAAGGCCGTTCCGGTCGTGCGCGCAGGGGCAAAGATTACTCATGCGGTTCTTCGTTTGTGGTTTCACTATTCTGATCGTCCTCGGCAGCCACCGTCGGAATTTCCGGCGGCAAGACGGATGCGAGACTTCTCATCCTGCGGCGCTTCTTCAGCCGCGTTTTGCTCAAAGCAGTGCAGAGATACTTTGCATCGAGGGCGAGCCGGGAATCGCCGGAGGCATCATCGTGACGTGTCGGTAGGCACTTGTGCCGCCTTTGCTGACCTGCTGCTCCTCTTCCAAGAGCACGTCGCGCGCGACTCTTCCACGGACGCGGGCCAAATATGCGCTCCATCCTCGGTAAAGATCACCTCACGCTCTATTAAGAGTTCAGCGAGGGCGGCGTGCTTTTTCCTTGTTGTCCATGACAGAGTTGCTTTGCACGAGCATATTGCTCATTGATCAACTTATGGACCTCAGCGTCGATCTTTTCGGCCGTCTCTCAGAATAAAGGTTTGGTAAAAATTATATTCCTGTGTATCGTAATAGCAGAGATTGGACAGCTCATCGCTCATACCGAGGTAAGCGACCATACCATAGCTACGCTTCGTGACAGTCTCCAGATCGCTGAGGTGCACCGGAGGAAATGCGACCTGTAACCAACTCTTCGGCAGCGCGACCACCGAGCGTGGCACAGATTTCATCGAGCATCTGTTCGCGCGTTGTGATGGTGCGCTCCTCAGGCAAATACCAGGCGGCGCCAAGCGCTTGCCCACGAGCACAATCGTGACCTTAACCAAAGAGTTCGCGTAGCTGCAACAGCCAGAGATACGAAGCGTGACCGGCTTCGTGGATGGCGATCGTTCTCTTCTCGGCCTCCAGTCATCGCTATTTTTCTTCTCCAATCCGCCTGTGATTCTGTCGACAGCATCCAAGAAGTCTTGCCGCGTAACCGTGATGTGATCGTGGCGCGCAGCAATCAACGCAGCTTCGTTACAAACATTGGCTATGTCAGCACCGGAGAGCCCGGCGTCTGGCGCGCCAGCAGTTCGATATCTGAAGCCGGATCGTATTTTAATGGACGCAAATGGACCTTGAAAATGGCAATGCGTTCGGGCAGATCAGGCAAATCTACGTGGATCTGGCGATCGAACACGGCCGGCGCGTAACAGGGGCTTTGTCAAGAATGTCCACGCGGTTGGTGGCAGCGAGAATAATCACGCCGAGGTGGTACCAAAACCGTCCATTTCGGTCAAGAGTTGGTTCAACGTGTTCTCGCGTTCGTCATTTCCGCCAAAGGAGCGTTCTTGCCGCGCGTGTTCTACGGCATCAATCTCATCAATGAAAATGATACACGGGGCTTTTTCCTTTGCTTGACGGAAGAGATCACGGACGCGACTCGCGCCAACGCTCGACAAACATCTGACAAAAATCAGAGCCTGAAAGGGAGAAGAAAGGACGTGAGCCTCACCCGCCACAGCCTTTGCCAGTAGCGTTTTTCCTGTTCCCGGAGGGACCTACGAGCAATGCGCCCTTGGGTATTTTACCACCTAACTCGGGTGTATTTTTGAAGGATTCTTGAGAAATTCACGATTTCTTGAACTTCTTCTTTGGCACTCTCTTGTCCGGCTACGTCGGCAAAGTGACGATTCAAACCGGAACCTTTTTCAAACAGACGGGCCTTGCTCTCTGCCTACATTAAAGATGCCACCACTTCCGCCGCTGCCTCCACCGCCGCCATTGACGCCGCGGAACATCCAGAAAGTAGAACAAAATGAGTATGAGGAAGGGAATGTACTGCCAGGCAAATTAAGCCAAAAGTGGCTCGACTCTTCATAGCTTACGCTGCCCTTATAGGCCACACTGAGAAAGTCTTCGACCTTATCGACAGAGGAACTTTACTAGAGACCGTAGGGAGCTGTACCGACGTCATCGCTGCCTTGATGAAAGACATCGCGAATGTGAGCAGGGGGCAACGATGAAGCGAGGCTATACCCATCACTCTTGTTGACCGTAACACTCTTGGCAGTAACCTTTTGGCTACATATTCCTTGAATGTGGTATAGGGCACTTCTTTATCAAATCCGCCTTCTCCGAAATTTCCCCGGAAGAGCATAAACACGAGGGAAATAATCAGAATAACGTCACAACCAATACAGGTTGAACTTCGGCAGATTATTTTTGCTTGGGTTTTCCCGTTCATTTCAATCTTGATTAGAGTTTTCTTTTTATTTCTGCGTCTTCCCACAGGCTTTCGAGGGCATAAAAACTCTACGCATCTCGGGCAGGGAATAGTGCACCATCACGGTACCATAATCCATTGCGACCCATTGTGCGTTGTCTAAGCCTACAACTGCGGTCGGACGCTCATTGAGCGCCTTGCGCGTCGTCGCTCACCGACCCGGCGACAGCTTCTACTTGCTGCGGGCTGCCGGCATTGCACAAAACAAAATATTCTACGGGAGCTGTGTCTATCTTGCGGAGATCTACGATGGTAACATCGAAAGCTTTTTCTCCTGCATACCTTGAACAATCGTATTTACTATTTCGGGAGTGGAATTCATCTATTATAATGTATAAGTTGTTTTGGATTGAACGCAAAATTACGCATTAATTCATATTGAGACGTGATGCCGGCAAAAGTTGCGATGAAATTAGAAAAAGCAGAGGAGCTTTGGCTTTTTCAAAACAAAGACGCTATCTTTGCATCCGCATTTGAGGATTCTCTCATTGCACATTTAATGCTTTTGGGGGTATGGTGTAATGGTACACTACAGATTCTGGTCCTGTCATTTCTTGGTTCGAATCCGGTACCCCAACACTTAGCAAAGCGATGTTCTGCGATCAGAGCATCGCTTTTTATGCAACCTCTCACGGTAGCACCTGCATACTCCATTATATAGTAGATCAGCGCGCAGCCAAAAGAACTAAAAGCAGCGATAACGTGCGGTATGGGCTGCTGAACGTAAGCATCAACGGCGCCGGGATATTCTTGTGGCGTGACAACGCCGGCCGACCGGATCCAATTGACGGCTCGGCGACTCGCACTCAATCTCTACGGGGAGCGTGACGAAACTAAACAAAGTCGTCAGAGCAAAAAGGATGATACCGACAAGGAGGATTGTCGGAACGATCTGTACCAAGAGGATGCCGGCAAAGCAAAACCCAATGCATCCATTGCGAAGTAAAACTAACCACCGGAACGAGCGCCGAGCGCAACGTCAAAGGGGCATAAGCACGAGCGTGCTAGCAGCATCGTCCACATTCGTGGGCGGCGACAGCAGCTGAAGCTACGGAACGCCCGTTAGTAAACCTCGTCACTCAGTTAACGGTCTTGATTGGTCGGATTATAATGGTCGGTCAACGAACCGGGCGTCGCCGTGACAGTAACGTCGCAGATGCCATTCTCTCGCAGCATCTTTTGCGCCACTTCTGCGCCAGGCCGGAAGCCAACAGTTCGTGAGAATAGCGCTCAAACTTATTGCGCAAAATTATACTGAACAGCATAGCTCAATAAAGCTACGAGGATGAATATGATCCAAGCGAAACTCATCGGTATCTTTTGTTTTATTGATTTGAAAATGAATATAGCAAGCAGCGTGCCAAAGCGTCACTACGCTATGCTTAATTAAAGAAATCGGCGGCTAAAACAATCATCTGAAAAGAATATTCCGCCTCCATCCTATTCTATACCCCTCGGACGGTAGGTGGGCCTTCTCCAGTTTGCTCGTCTACATTACGCTCTAAACGACGCACCGCTCCTGAGCGATAAGACACTCTCCATTGACGGACAAAAGGAGCAGTGCGCATCGTACGGCCGCGCCAGTTTCCTCATCCTTATTCTGCCCCATCAAGGCGCTGCACTGAGCAAAAATTGCCACAAACACAAACGCTCAACTGTTGCCGGAAAAAACACCAAGAAACAGAGTCGTTTTTATGAACTTCATACCCATCTGATATTAATACGCTTATAAAAGCATAGATGGTATCATAAAAACGATAGTACTTTTTAGGTAAAACAATAGTACTTTTTAGATAAAGCGATTAGTACTTTTTCCTTATTCTTTTATAAAGCCTTATACGTCCGTAAAGACAGAAAAGCTTAGTTTGGCTTAGCCCTCCGAACACGAGACACGGAGAGTATCAGTATCTCTACACGTTGAGGGCAGTAGTATCTGCACGTAGAGGCGCAGGTCTCACCAAGTAGAAACAGCAATCTCTGCACGTAGAGACTGAAACAAAGAGTATTAGAAAAGATACAGAAGAATAAAACTTATTTGCAAAAGCTGCGGGAAAAATGAAAACGGCCCATTATCTTTGTCGAACATTACCTCAGAGAATTTTCTGACGATTCAATCTGAGACATAAAACAACGATTTGAAACAAATTGAAGCACAGGATTTCCTGTTTTATTATAATCCTAACCTTGAGGAACTTATTGTTTCATCAGGTTGAAGTTTACAAAATAGACTTAATGATGGGTTTAAGGTCGATCTAAATCTCACGGTCAATCTGTACTTACGACAGTAGAATTTATGAACTTGGATGTTGATAAAAAGCGACCTCTAATGTCGGGCAGGAGTCGGCACTCATTACCATACATACAGACTTTCAGGTTAATATGTTAGGATTTAAGCTTATAATGGGCGCAGGGAAAAACGTTCTAAGCACTAAAGACCTCGACAAAAATAGATTTATTTTTACCGGCGACAAGTTGGACCATCTTTATATAAGCAAGGCGAAAATTACAATATCATTGATTCCATCAGAATATTCAATGAAGAACAATACTTTGTCGTAAAAACAAGCCACAGTTCACCAGAGAAGCCATACAGCAAATGTCATTTATGCAATGAGACGATTAAGATAGAAACTCGGAATAATGAATTTGATTATAAGCTAGATGTTAACGAAGAGATCTTATTGTTCTTAAACAGCGTTTTTAAGATTGACTGAATCGCTGCGAAGCTAAATATAAGATTCATGATTGGAGTTGTCTGCATCAACATACCAAAAGTATAATAAAAAGCAACGCACGGCATTCTTGTTACCAAATATCCATCAGAGCATCCTACAAATTGAAAACTGTTTGGAACTGATAGAAAAGCATGGAAGACAAAGAGCGAAAGCTGAATTAAAAATGTAAGAACTATGTTGTCAGAAAAATTAAAAGAGTATTTGGTCGAAAACCGGTTTATATGATACAACAGAAAATGCAAACTATCGAAAAGTAATGTCAGACTTGAGGGATTAACTTTGAGACACTTTCCTTTGCCAGTTTCATCTTTATACCAATGCTGCTAACATTCTCTGGTAGGGTATAGCGATATATATAATATATGCTGGTTTGCCATAAACTCGTCTTATTTCAACCAAATAGAAAATATGCACCTCGATATTGAGCCTGCCCAACGAGTATATTCCGCTTGATAGCTTTGAGGGAAAGGCGGTTTCTTCTGCAACAAAACTGACCAAGAGTATTAGAACTTAGTCTTGGACAGCCGTTAGCCGACTTTCATGAGGGCGACTACGTAAAGCCTCAATGGAGCGATTTTCAATGCTTTCCTCGAATGGTTCTTCGATTTATCGTAACTTCTTCAGTGGAAGAAACGTAGTCCGATGAGTATGCAATCTATTGAAGAACTGTGTTGATTATGGAAACATCGGTAATGAGTAAAACATTTATATGTAAAGGCTAAATGAATATAGAAGAGAGAAAAAGTTTTTATGGAATCTGATCTCCGGTGATACAAGCTCTCTGTTCAAACAGAAAGAGAATTTGAATATGACTTGTGCATTTGGGGGGACGTCAGTCCTTTTGAAATATATCCCTTTGATCTGGAAAGGAAGCATATAAAAGAGGACGAAAAGATAACTAAACACGCATCAAAGAAGGTGGAAAGTTTCAACACTTTTCTAGATAGAGAGGATAAAGTTATTGCTGTTTGTAGGCTATACCAGACAATTACGAGTTTACTCGGCCCAACACATCTTCTTTGAATATCATAGCTCGGAAGTTAAGGTCTATTGTTTTTAATATTGTTGAGCAGATGAGATTATATACAATGTTCAATCGTATGGAAAAGATGCTCTCCATCAAATATATGGACAGCAAAAGAAATTAGCATAACTGAAGAATACCAGTACGACGAATATAATCATATTGTGTCTATTGATAGGGCAACATAAAGATCGAGTCGTTGTTTAAGAATACAGATTTCTTCCCAATAACCTATATAAAAAGTAGGTTTAGCTTAGCGTATTCTCACGATAGTCTGACGCAAATAAAATGGAATGCCAATGCAGAGAGACAGATGAAAGTAATATTTCCTTTTTAAAATGTGGCTTTTAGTACAGCACAAAAGGAAAAATAAATTGCAGAAATGCCGTAGGAGTTGGTTATCTGAATCAGCAAAACATCAAGTTTCGTTGAATCATTTGCATAACAAGTTAAAAACTTATGTTCAAGTTAGACAAAAGAGAATGCTCTTTTTAATTTCGTCAGATATTAAAAAGATTGGCAGACAAAATATGCAGATGTCGAAAACTTGCCAATAGAGTTTTTATCTGAAATATAAATATTTTATCTGCCTATAAAAACACTGCAGGAAAGAGTAAAGAAAGTTCTGTGTTTCTTTCAAAAGATATGCAGAAGACAATCAAGATAGCTCTAATTTGTGAATGAAATTCTGGATTTAATAACCGGACTTTTGTCGTCCCAATTATCAAATATGGAAATGAACATAGATTGGCAACATTATCAAGCACCGAACAAGGAGGCTATTGAAGAAATTCCTTCTCAATTAGACTATTTATTTTCTGCCGAAGACTCGTCAGAAGATATTGAGTATTTCCTTTATAACGATTTAGCGCCCAACATAAAAGCATCAATTTAAAATATATAACGTAATAGAACCTGTCATTAGAAGTTATAGAGTGCAACATTCTCAAGGAGGGAAGGCTCAATATAAAATGAGAGTTCAAACTTCTTAGGCTATATATTTCAAGAGTTTATTCGAGACGAAAATTCTATCTTAGTACAACCTACTCGAATATCAGATTGCGGCACCGAAATTGTCTTCACAATATTCTGACGAGTTTAGAATTTTACACGCAGTACAATCCTTCGTAAAAAGGTATTTTGCAGACAATATTGAGCGCAAAGGCCAGAAGTTATTTTTATAAATCTGCATTAGACGACAGTCAAAAACTTTTGAAACGTTGATGCATAATGCTAACTTACAAAATATAAGAGGTCGCTTTTTATCTTGGATTGATGAGTTTTCAAAAATCCAAATTTAAAAATCCGCAATTAAACATTACCACCCAACAGGATAGTATTACTAATTTGGGTTTATGTATAAATCAATTGGAGTTTGACAAAGAACTTTGCGATTACTTCCCTTTCTACACCCAAAACAATGATTCATTTGTATGAGAAATGGTTATGAATATGTTTTGCAACATCAGCATTGATGATGGATGAGTTTACATAAAGACGTAAGCTATCAAGGAATACTCTATCAAGCAGATAATGAATGGATACGATACAATTGAAAAATGAACTTTGACGAAGGTTCGATTTTTCCACCCCATAGGTTTATGTTAGAAGATTTGAGTAGCATTTTGTTTCAAGAACATCTTGGCAAGGTATATTGATAGATAAAGGGATCTAACTGGTACAATTATATTTTATAATTTACTATCAAAAGAGTATCGCACCCACTTATGCGCTCCTCTAGTGCAGGAATAATGCCCAATGGAATGTCTCGTTAAAGATCTGAACAGTATGAACTGATATTTACAGTTTTACAACTAAAAGATACGATCTGGAAGAGATCTTGGTTTTTTCGGACAACAAGACAGGCAAAAGGTTGGTATGCATTATAATGCATAGTTATTTATCATCAGATGCATACTGGTGAAGTATGTACATAAAACAACCGAAGAGGCAGATGAAATTCTAAAACATATATTATAAGAGACCAGAAGATTATGATGACATTATATACTTAGATCATGAAACAGAATACCATTGGGCAATGTTAGGAGCTTATGGTGAACAATATTGGCTGAAAAGAGTTGAGTGCTCAAATACCAACCGACTATAACCTATGGTATGATGGTTGCATTAAGGAAAAGAAATTTCACACTCCTTTAAATGGTTTTGAGAGCAAGATGAGCATTAAGCTATGGCCTTCTTTTGTATCATCTCAATCTAGTTTTCACGCTACGTTGACTTTATTCTGTTTAAGTACTAAGGATATACTAGGACGAAGAGACGAATTTGCAGGACAATCATTTTTCTCTACTATGGTTCAAATATAAGCTATGTATACATATCATAGGGCCGATTAGTTAACTGTTGGAACCCGACATTTTATGGCCAAGTTTATAATTCTATCATAGAGTTAGATGTTTTAGGGTTTATCTTTGTCATAGAGCAACAAATAGAAACAAGAAGAAAAAGACATTATATAGTACAACCATTTAGCCCAAAGTAGTTCTGATAATTACTCCCTTCAGGGACATATAGATGGAGGAGCTTAGAATAATTCCCTAAATGGAGGAAAGCATTAGAAAATGAAAAGAGACATATTATTTCAAAGAGGCTCGAAAAGAATAAAAATCTATCTTAGAAGATTATTACAATATAGATTATAATTCTGATGAGGGAGGATTTTTCAAGCAAACAAAGTTCGAATAAAAAACGAATAGAGGAGCTGATTGTTCAAGTAAAACGTGATGATACAATACTGATTTCCAACAAAAGCGCCCCTATCAAAGGAAGCACTCTATATCTAGCAAAAACACCAGGGTGCGCAGAGGACGAGGAAATTTCTGAAGAGATATAAATCGATTGCTTGCTACTGCAAACAATCGTACAGCAGGATATTGAGTATTACTTAAGCTAAAGTCTACCAAAGATGGTTTTAATAAACGAAGCTGATTATTATGGTAAGTCATCACACAAAACGTAATAAAGTCCATAGAAAAAGTTTGAGATAGATTTTCTTTATCAGACGATCATCTGAATAACGTAAATTTACCACGTTTTAAAGATTTGAATACTGGTATTGTATTCATTTATATTCCGAGAGGAGAATATACTATCAGGGTTCTCAGAGGAAGAATATATACAAATTCGAAGTTGACAGAAACGCCTAATATATCGATTGAAGAAAATGCGACCTGTGCGAAAAGTACAACTTCGTCCGTTCTTACTTAGTATAACTCCCGTATTAAATTGTCATATACTCAACTACAACTATCTTTTTGGGTAAATCCATCAAGGTAGATGGGGACGATTATAGCCCTTTTTCTGTGATTATGCTTTGGCAGAAAAGTATTGCTACGAACTTATCATCAAAGATTCCTAATGAGGAAGAATGGGAATATGCCTGCAGAGGTGGAAAGCACTCATTGTTCTGTTTTTGGCAACACCCTTCCTACTGAATCTGAATTAGAGAAATGGTTATCCTGGGATTTGTCCTCTTTAACAGATCTGAACTGCAATGATTTTTGGTTTATATGGTCTCTATTTCGGAGAGTGGTGCTCTAATGATTTCACCGTTAACCTCGAGCTAAATTCTGATACAGTGTCAGGGTCTAAGGCTGTAAGAGGAGGTGGGGCTGTTCTTTCCTTGGCAAGATGAAGAATGGGTATATTGTCTTTCTGCTTTTAGGATGCTCGTCAAAAAGACCTTTTTAGGAGACCAGGCGGCTTTTTAGATTGAAAAATGGAAATTTAGCAAAAGTGTGTAAAGAAAGATGTGAAGTGATAAGTTGGGCTTATATTTCGCCATCAAGATTAGCCCGAGAAGGTAGAGACGGAGCTATGCTACAATAGGTGCAGATATTACGCCCCGAGGATAGACAATTTTATCAGCCGATACACGTTAAGTTTGGCAGGTTAATAACTTGATGCAATATGGGTATGTATCTGATGCGAATATGTGGGCGTATACTAAGATTGGATATTTTTCGATTACCACTCACTATACGAGCAACAAAGGATTTCAAGAAATGAAAGAACCAATGGCAACCAAGACGAAAGCTCAAAAGAATATTTGACGAAGGATAAACAAAGCCACTTCCGGCCAAAGGTGTTCGTAATTGTAAGAGGTAAAAGCTACAGGAAGTATAAACAATAAAGATCGTAGCGCGTAAACAACAATGGAGGCAAAAGCGTTAAAAGCATTCTTCAAAACAAGCATAGAAAGCATTTTTGTAGACCAACTTCTAAGTTTGGTTTTTAAATGGAGACCAGGATCGCTAAAGTTCCGACGAAGTAAAGATGACTTCGATCAATCAATTCTATTCTTCATAACCCCTGCAAAATATCAAGATGATAAAAGTATAGGACATATCAGTATGATGATCCGTTTTGACTCAAAGGAAATAACTAAAGTAGCAACAAGTTTAAAAAGGGGCTGATAATAAATTTGATGCCATAGACACTGTTGTGAACGTCAACGCAGGCCTTGTTTGCGACACTAAAGCGGTTGAATGGCGCCCAACTTCAGTTGAAGATATGAATCTGCTCATAGAAAAAGAGATCAAACCCTTATCATTGAAAAAGATAATCCCATTTTTAGACGACAGAAGTACCATACATGTAGTAATGCGATGATTTTGAAAATCAGAAGATCTATTTCTTCTCAAATAGTAATGACGTTGTTGCCTTGCTCTACTATTGCAATGTATACTATGCAGCATAATACTGAACGCGCAAGAAAGTTGCCAGCAAATATCTTTTGCCGGATGAAGCATATCGGGAACGATATAAGAACCTTTTTAATTAAATTGAATTCTGATGTTAGTGCACGTTCTTTGATCTGAATATAACCCCTATAGAAGAAGGAAACAATCCTTTTAGTTGGTAAAGTAAATAAGAAAGATCGTCAGACTTGAAAAATGCCTAAAAAGCGAAAGGATGAAAGCACTATATATAAACAAAACGAAGTTGTCGATGACTTCGAGAGATTGAGTGATATTTGGGACACCTCAACTAATATCACACTCCACATCGATATAAAACCGTGCGGATTTTGATTTGGTTGTAAGAAGTTTAATAAGCTGTACCAAATGATTTAGCCTATAGTATATTGTCTGAAATCGCAGCGTATGAGAACTTAAATGAAGAGCTGATGCAGCTCATTTTGACAAAGGAGATAAAGGGTGTAAGGTTGCCATTTGTCTAAATAAGAACTTGCCTCATAAGTTCGCAGGAACATTGTATAGCGATCTGAATGATCGTGATATTAAAGAACATTTTCAACAGAGAGAATGATAAATGCATAGGGCATAGAATATAACACATAACCCCTATTATAGATGAATCCGTAATAGGCAAGATTATTTTTAATTCATGTTACTTCAAAAGGTCTGAAATGTTCTATTCCGGGGAAATCAACAATAAAGTATATGGAAAAAGAAAGACGTCGTAGGAAAATTGTAGATGTGATTCGAGACTTCTTTTGAGCAAGATGGGTTTTAAACTGAAAGCGCCAAATAAGTTTGAGAAAAGGAAAGGAGATAGTTTATATATTTAGTGAGATTAGTGTAACCAAAATCAAAGACACATTTTTCATTGCATCTTAGACTTAAGTTGCAAAACAAGCGTATTTCTACCGGGGTAAATACGATTCTAAAAAGAGCATTGAAAGATCACTTATAAAATACCCTACTAATTTCACCGACAAAGTGATAGAGGATATTTTCAAAGGGAGAACATCTAATAAAGATGTCTATGGATTAACCGACTGGAGATTCTTCAAAGCTGATAAGCAGACTTTGAGTGATTTTAATGCGAAATTTTTCAATTTGGTTTTCTAACTTTGAGACATTAGAGGAGAAAAACAATTGGCAGACAGAACTATTACAAAGTGTGGCCTATGCAAAGAGCTGGTTTGCTCTGATTGATCATAATGCATACTTAATAAAACATACCGATTATGTAGCCCTGTATTTATTGAAGAAGTTGGATGACATAGAGGGCGTCGAAGCAAAATATAAAGAAATCTACAACAGAGAGAGGACTTTGGACCAAGACACACAAGAATTAGAACTGTTCTATCACTATTTGCTCCAAGAGTACTAAATATCCAAATTCAGGCCAAAATAGCTACTGAAAAATCAGACACATATAGACCCTCAAAACTTTCCTATAAGCGTCGAAAAATTGTCTTATAAGAGAATCGATCATAGGAGAAAAGTTTTTCCGATCACCTATGAAAGTATTTCGACTCACCTAGAAAGTTTTTCGACTCACCTAAGAAAGTTTTCAGCCACTTCCCTAAGCCCTTTCTCTCTTGCGCACAGCGTGAAAAAGGCTACGCAGCTGCTTGTTCGAATAGGTGCAAGCGGGGCCACCGGCTGCCTTCTGCGGTCGCCATTGCCAGCTTGTCGATGGGGCGTATTTAATAATGAGCCGGCCCAATAATATCCTCGCCATTTCGCCCACAAGTGCCGCGGATGCTCAATGCGCTCATCTTGCCTTTGACTATGCAAGAAACTAACGTAAGTTCGGCGAATTCAAAACAGAGTAAGCTGCGTGTCGATAGTCCTTTGCGCATTGATGCACGGCTGCTTTGGGAGCAGACTAATAGGCTGCAATGGTTCCTAACGCGTTGACGATGAAACTGTCGAAGCATCTATACTTGAGGAAACTTCGCTGATAAACACCATAAATCTTTCATTTAAAATCATCGCCCCCTTATCGTCTTAATCATCGCGATAAGGGGGCGGTTTTACAGTTCGAATCCAGAAAATTGAAATGTTGAGATGCTAAATTGCAACTTTTTATGTGATTTTTGGGTATATAAAAATACGCCATATATTGGGCTTCCTAATCAACGAAAGCATATATGTTGACATTAATCTCAAAACTTGAAAATAAAACTTTTATGAATGTAACTCCCCTCTTTTTCTGGCTGGTGCCCATCGCATCAGTAGTAGCGTTGACCATGGCCTGGTTCTTCTTTAAGAATATGATGAAGGCCGACGAAGGCACACCTCGAATGCGCGAAATCGCAGAGCACGTCCGCAAGGGCGCAATGGCTTACCTCAGACAGCAGTACCTCGTCGTTCTCAAAGTCTTTTTTAGTGCTCGTCGTTCTCTTTGCTTTCATGGCCTATGTCCTTAAGATTCAAAATCCTGGGTACCTTTTCACCTTCCTCACGGGTGGTCTTTTTCAGTGGTTTGGCCAGCTTCTTCGGCATGAAGACCGCCACCTATGCTTCCGCGCGAACCGCCAATGCTGCGCGCAAGAGCTTGGACAGCGGTTTGCGTATTGCTTTCCGCTCCGGTGCGGTAATGGGCTTGGTAGTTGTAGGCCTTGGATTGTTGGACATTGCCCTGTGGTTTATCGCCCTATTCTTGTGTCTACGGCTCTGACCACGTTTCGCTCATCACCATCACTACCACGATGCTCACCTTCGGTATGGGTGCTTCACGCAAGCCCTCTTTGCTCGCGTGGGAGGCGGTATCTATACAAAAAGCTGCTGATGTTGGCGCAGACATTGTCCGGAAAGTTGAAGCCGACATCCCGGAGGACGACCCGCGCAATCCGGCTACCATTGCCGACAACGTGAGGCGACAACGTGGGCGACGTAGCCGGTATGGGCGCCGACCTTGTATAAACTGTTGCGGCTCCATTCTTTCTACAGCAGCTTTAGGTGCCACGGCGCTGCTTCGGCTGGTGACATGCAGATGCGGGCTGTCATCGCCCCCATGATTATTGCCGCTGTCGGTATCTTCCTCTCACTCATCGGTATCTTCCTCGTGCGCACGAAAGAGGGGCAAGCATGAGTCAGTGTGCTCCGTTCGCTGTCTGTCGGCACTAATACCAGTGCCGTATTGATTCACAATAGCCACATTCCTCATCCTTTATGGCCTTGGCCTCGACAACTGGGTGAGGCCTAAGTTTCTCCGTTATCAGCGGTCTGACGGCGGGTGTTATCATTGGGCAAGCTACAAATTTTTACACTTCGCATGAGTTATAAGCCCACCCAAGCTATTTCCGAATCGGCCCAGACTGGACCTGCGGTTATCATCAAAGGTATCGGTACGGGTATGATTTCCACCTGCGTTCCGGTGCTTACGATCGGTGTAGCTATTATGTTGAGCTATCTCTGCGCCAATCATTTCGATTTCTCCATGAGTGCAGAAAGCATCTCGAAAAGGACTCTACGGCATCGGCATTTGCAGCTGTCGGAATAGTTTGTCCACGCTGGGCATTACGCTCGCTACCGGACGCTTACGGCCCTATCGCCGACAACGCAGGAGGCAATGCTGAGATAGATGGTGAGTTGGGCGAGGTACGTCACCGCACGGATGCACTCGATGCGCTCGGCAATACAACGGCAGCCACGGGCAAAGCTTTGCCATTGGTTCGGCAGCACTTACCGCACTGGCCTTGCTGGCTTCTATGTAGAAGAAATAAAAATCGCTATGACGCGAGCTATGGAGGGCGGCCAGCAATTTATCGACGCTGCGGGCAATGCTCTCGATCCGTCAAAAGGCTTCTATGCCCGAAATGATGGAATACTTCAAGTGACGCTGATGAACCCGCGCGTACTCGTAGGTGTATTCATTGGCGCAATGGCTGCCTTCCTGTTCTGCGGACTCACTATGGGTGCTGTCGGGACGTGCCGCGGCTAAGATGGTCGATGAGGTGCGCCGCCAGTTCCGCGAAATCAAAGGCATCCTCGAAGGCGAGGCCACGCCCGACTATGGAAGCTGTGTCGAAATCAGCACACGTGCTGCCCAGCACGAAAAGTGATTCTGCCCTCGCTCTTAGCCATCATCATCCCCATCGTCACCGGCATAGTTCTCGGCGTTGCCGGTGTGCTCGGCCTCCTCGTTGGTGGCCTCTGTGCCGGCTTTACGTTGGCCGTCTTTATAGCGAATGCCGGTGGTGCGTGGGATAATGCCAAGAAATTTGTGGAAGAAGGAAACTTCGGAGGTAAGAGGCAGTGACGTCCACAAAGCCACGTTGTGGGCGACACCGTTGATGACCCATTCAAAAGACACGTCCGGCCCAAGTTTGAACATCCTCATCAAATTAATGAGCATGGTCAGCATCGTCATCGGCCGGCCTTACAGTGGCCTACAATCTGATGTGGGGCTGCGAGAATGAGACAAAATAAGTCCGATTCTACCTGTTGAAAAACAGGAAGAATCGGGGAATCTATGCATTGAAGCGTATGAAACAAGTATCATGTACAACTACGCAAAAAGAGTGTATCCTGTTTGGATGAGCACTCTTTAGCTGTAATCAGAGAATTATAAATGCTCTATTATCTTACATTCACCTTCGCAACCTTGTTACCAACACGTACAACGTGCGTACCGGCGAGATGCAGAAACGTGAGCTTCTTTTTCTGCCAATTTGTTTTTGATAAGCTAATTTACCATCGATGGTATAAACAGCAAGCATACGATTCTTGGCACTCGAGAACGGTAATGCCACCATTTACAGCTGTATCGTTACATCATCAGCGGTAACGCCTTCGATAGATGTATGTGGATCAAAGGTAATGTAGTTGGTGATTTGATGATTGACGCAGTATTACGCATCAAGCAAACAAGGTTGTTAGCTGCCTTTGTTAATTTTAGCGTAATAACACCGTTCACGATGAGAACTCATCGGCTTTCCAACTCTTCACCTTGAGGCTCACCATCAATCACGTTGATACGATCAACGAACCAGCGGAATGATGTAGCTCACCATCAACCATAGCTTCCAGCGCTTTAGGTCTACTTTTCCATCAACACGCTTCACATCAAGTGGTTCCTGGAGGTTGTAAGAATACTTATAGAACTTGCTCTTACCATCGCTATCTACAACGACCGGCATGGTAGAGAATCTCAGCTTGATGTCTTTACAAGATTCAATACGGTAAGATGTGAATTCTTGAGAAATATCAACCTTTGTGAAGTTTATTATCGTTCAACCAAAGTTGTTCCAAAGCAGGAGCATTGTCGAGGCGAAACACTTTCAAAAGGCATGCTCAAGTCAAGATTCCAGAGATCCGGATTGTCTATCTCAATCTCTTTCATGTTATTGCCTGCAAGAAGGCAAGACTAAGCTTCTTCGCCTTTCGACAAATCGAAAGTCTTCAGTTTATTATCATTCAAAGAGAGAAGTAAGTTCGGGAACTTCGACAAATCAAGCTCTGTTAATTCATTTCCACTGAGATTTAATTGTTTCAGCTCAGAAGAAACAGGAAGATTAACGGGATTTCAGTCCGGCATCATCAATGGTTATCGTGCGAGCATCTTTCCAGACCAGAGAAGTCTGTTTCGCCAATCTTAGTATCTGAAATACTAAATACCGAGTTTATCTTGCTCGTTAGCTACAAGAACAGTACCTTGCATTTGCTTTCGATTTCGCTCTAAAAGATTTTGTAAGAAGTATCCATGTGTACTGCGTAACATTACCGTCAGCATTCCATTCGAAATAAACAGATGTACACCAACCGGACTTGCCATAGAAAGTTCAACGCTATCTACCGCACTTACCGTGGTGAAGATGCCAATTCGTATTGAGGCATAGCGATCGGTTGCTACAAGCGTTGTTTTAAACACATTTGCACCTGTGAAAGCAGGATAACGCGCATGTGTCATTTCAATAAATCATCTGCCAACGCTTAGATTAAGGAATTTAGCACCATTTTATCGTATTTATGGTATAATCTGTACCTTCCTGCAACCTGTCGCCATTCTCTTTCTTCATACATATTGTGTAGTTGCACCCTTCTTTGTAATGAATTGCTCAGAAAGGTCGATACCGGAGAGAAGATTCTGAGATTTCAGAACTTGCTGTGGAGCATAGACAAAGTTTGCACCTTCTAGACCGAAATCTGCCGGCATATCAGCCAATGTAAACTTATTGCCGCTCACATTTGAGATAAGCCATAGGAGCAACCGGTGGTATCTTTATCTCAGTCAATTGGTTGTTAGAAGCGTCTAAGCGCTCTAAGAGTTCACTGTGATTAAGTAGCAAGCGTGTGAAAGCATTATTAGAAATATTGAGCGAACGAAGGTTGTCCGCATCAGATTCGTCTAAATTTAACCATCTTATTATGGCTGATATCAAACTTACGCACAGCATAGAAATCATCAAACTCATAGCTTTCCAATTGGTTGTTGCTTAAGTTGATGTCTGTCAACAAACTCTTATAGAAATAAGATGATGGGCCCTTCAAGTGAGGCGTGTCAGCAAGTTACCTGAAAGGTCAAGCTTTTCAAGTTTATTGTTGTAGCACAGGGGTCAATATTTCTCAAACCGGCATTCTTCAAAAGAGAGTACACGCAATTGATTTAACCCAGTAAGATCGATATTATCAATAGCAAGATTGTCGTTTCTAAAGACGATACATAACGATCTTGGGGTACGTAAATAATAATGTTGCCGGAACCTTTACGTTGTGTATCAATGTTTGCAACGGTGGGACGCTCTGACTTAACAGCTATCGGGTAAGATTACCATCTCCCAAATCAACCTTTATGGTAACGGGAGAAGTTGAGTAGCTCAATAACGCCAACTGACATCTGTAACAAGAGCACCGGCCGTACCAAGACTTGTTAACTCAACAGCCTTAATATCTTTACCAAAAGTCTTCAGCAGTTCTGATGTTGAAATTCTCGGTGCGGATCGGATAATCTTTTTAATACCGTATTGGTAAACTGAAGGAAGACTTGGTCTGAAATTGCTCAACAAAGTTACCTTTTCCGTTTTCCTTCGCACTTATAATATGTATTGTCTAATTCAACAGAGCTTTGTTGGATCTTCTTTTGGCACTCTAGAAAAGAGCACCATTGGTTGTCGTTCCTTGACGCAACACACGATAGCTAAGGTCGATAACATCACCAACTTTATACGTATCGTCCAACTCCCATTTCATGTTGTGCATGATAATACTCAAACCAATTACCGGGCCGAGGCAATGTCGCAAAGTCCATATAGTTATTACGAACGTTTACACTGTAAAGGTCCGAGTTCTTGCTAACATCAAGAGAGCGCGAAAAGGTTCTCATGCGCAAGCAAAAGTAAAGGTTTGGGTTCTTGCTAACATCAAGCGTCTTAAACTTGTTACCACTACAGGAAAGATAATAGAGTTCAGGACAGTGCGAAACGTCTATTTGTTCAAACTTAATGTCAGTATTTACAGTACCGGAAGAATGAGAAATATAAAGTTCTCTGATCTTTGGGTTCTTACTTAGATCGAGTGATTTAATACGTGAATCGCTGACATTCAAAATCTGCAATTCAGGGTTCTTAGAAAGATCTACAGAAACATTGGTCATATCAAGACTCAAACGTTGCAAATTTGGACAAACAGTTGGGTCTACGAGTCAAGCCTAAAAGGTGATAAGCATCGAATGAACGCAATGCCGGGAAATTACGAAGTGAGAAGTTTGGTGAGATATGACCAATCTGTGCAATTTCTAATACCAACAAGTTTGGCATAGAACCAATCATCAAAGGAGTTGCCTTTGTGAATGGGTTATCCTCAAATAGATAATGCCCTAGGTTCTTTAAAGCATCTATGTTGAGAGCGTTCAATGCGTTTGTGCTCCAAATTAAGAATTCAGTTTCAACACTGCTGAACTTAATCTCATCAATTTCGTCTCGAAGCATTGAAATAGTAAATCTTATTGGGGTCGCCATAAATTTTTACTCAACCTTCTTTTTGAAAACTTGTCCTGTATCAAAGTAGAACCCTATAATAGATTGGTCTTCCTTTAATTGAGCTTCATCTACTTCGAATTCTTCTTCACCGGCACCGCAGTCGATATTTACTATCTGCTTGCCATCTGATGATCCGAGAACAAATGAAACACTTGGCGTAATGCCGGAACTTTGCGCCTTTCGCATAAATGTTTGTATGAAAACTTGTGATTGGCTCTTCGCTTTGCGCTTGTGCCGTGAGCGGAGTTACAATCATCGCCATCAGCACCAAAAGCACTGATGTCAGAAACTTCTTTTTATTTCTCATATTTTTAATAAATAACAATTCGTTGTGCCGGGCTTCCGTTCACTGGATTAGAGTAAACTCCTTTTGCCCAAGAAGAAGCATCAATATTTGTTGCAACCACTGGCTGCATGCAGAATGAGACTGGCCGGAGAGAGGTTATAGCACGTACATTGAGTTGCTTAGCGTCTGCGAGGAAAATGGTGAATGAACGACTACCGGTCATCGTGATAATCGGCAATTCTTTTTTTGTCCTGTTTTCCACCTTTGTATACGGTTTCATTCTTCTCCAGTAACACTTGCTTTAAACCTGCGTATGCATCAAACACCGGCACCCCATTGTACAGGGTCGCCTGTGCTCGTTACATAACTATCTTTTACGGCCGTTTCCTTAATAATGCGAACTACATCTTTATAAGTTAAGTTAGGATTAGCCTCAACCAAGAGCGATAGCGCCAGCTACGACGGGTGTTGCCATTGAAGTGCCAAGTGATTGATGCCAGAAATAGGTCTTACCATCTTTATCGGACTTAGCTTGCAATGCTGCCGGCGTGTAACCCATACTCGGATTAGTTACACAATAGGTATTAACAGAAGATATCACCGATGCGCCGGGGCACAGATGTCCGGCAAGTTTCTTCCGTCAGCCAATGTGCCGCCTGAAGAGAAGACGTGGATCTACGACCGGGAAATCATCGTTCTGGCCTTTTGTTATAACCGTAAACAAAACCATCTAACGAGGCCAGTGGTTACGAACGTTGTAACTACCAACACTAATTACATTGGCTGCACATGCCATATCGCTGATAGACCCATTGCGTGAACCCTTCACCCAACCTTGCTGATCATAGTCGTCAAAATACACAAACTGCGCATCACCAGTAAAACATCAACACGTTGTCCGGCTTTCTCTGCTTTTGACAGATCAACCCTAATTTATATTGACCATCTTTGTTCGTTGTTTGATTATCGCGTTTGTCAAAAACTGTGCAAGCACATAATAGCGGCCGGTCTCCGGATCTTTTTATGGACGCTGCACTGATATAACCATCAAAAGCTTTTGCAAATGTAGATTTACAACAGCTCCTGTTATGGCATAATCGCCACCTGAGGAATAAGTGATGGGACTGACCATTTGTGTTGGTTGTTACCGGAATACGCACAGCAACCCTATTTATCGCGTGCAGCATTTGTAACTACAATCTGAAAATCAAATTCATCAGCATTATTGCTATAAGCACAGATTTGTCCATTAGCGAAGGTTGTAATACGTCTTGCTCGGCGTTTTGTATTCACCTTCCATCATTGGGCGAATAAAAGTCTGAACAGTAGAGTCAGCTTTATCAAAATTCGCCGTCAAAAGCGATAGGAGAATCGGCTTCGTTGCCGGCAGCAACACAAATAATGGCTTCTTTACCACCTACGCAAGGAATCTATTCATTATGCTTTGTTGAATCATGTACTAAACGTTACTACCTAATGAAAGGTTAATGACACAGGGTTTACGCTTTGGTCCTGACAACTTTGCGTAATTGATAATGTCATCCACACCAAACGCAATAAATTGGTCGCGCAAATCACCACACGAAGCGACAATTTCGAGATTCTCTGACACTTTCACCATAATACAAGTTGGGGACCGTCACATTATAAGATGTATTTTGGTCATCACTCTTTTGCAGCAAGATACTTCCTTTGTATCCACCGCCATAATACCCAATGTATGAGTACCATGAGAGTTTGTATAACTATCGCTTGCAAACTCTTCGATAGGATAGGTATCGTCGCGTTGCTGCATGGTGTCGGGAGTACCGCGCGAGGATAATAGTTCTGATAAAGATAGCCTTGCTTCGTTGTTGTTGTAGCTGTTATCTTACTCAGATATCCGAAACGTGTTGTACCATCGGGCTTCAAGAAGTTAATGTGGTTGGGGTCGATACCTCCATCGACAATACCTGTCACAACTCTTACCGGTGTAAGCCTGTGGAAGGTCAACACCTTGGTGGATTTTGTCGATACCTGTAACACGGCGAACAATGTCCATCTTCTGATATACAGGACGTGACAATTCCATCGTCGTACGCATTTCAACTCCGTAATACGCTCCACATCTGCTGTAGGTAGCGTGACGATAGCTAATATTACCACGCACTCTGTGTACTTGAACGCCTTGCGATTTCAGTTCGGCAAGCGCCTGCTGACCATTGAATTCAATCATAGCCATGACATTTTGCTGAACTTGTTTCGGCTGTTCGAGTACGTAAGCGGCTATTGTAGGTCGGAATTGATGTATTCCGCATCTGCAATAGCATCATTTGACTCTGCAGATCGAGCTTTGATTGGCCATATACCGTAGTAGCTATGGCCAAACACAAAAGTAATAAACGTAAACTTTCTCATTATTTCTTTATCAAGATTTTCTTACCATTTATTATATACAAACCTGAAGGTAAATTGTCGCCTTGCACGCGCGTACCATTAGACGATAGATAGTGGCCTTTTCTTTTGCAGACTGTTGCCGGATACCTTCCATACCCGTAGAACCGGTTAGCAGAATATCCAAACGATCGCCATTCTTCAACGTCACTTCAAGCTGGTTCCTCCTTCATAAGCCGGTTTTCACTTTCTCACCATTCAACTTACAACCATCTTGCTGAGGTCGTTACCATAAGCACCAAACATAAAGGTATTATCGTCGGCAGAGAGAACATCAGTGTGTTTTCTCCGCTGCATAGGAACGGTTGAACGGTCTGAGCGATAGAAATTGATCCGTAATTGGCAAAGACTTATATCGTCGATATACACAATTGCTTTCGGTCGCGCACGATTGCTGACGTTGTTACATCTATCTGCATGCCTCGTGAGTTTTTATCTCATAAGTACCATCGCCGCAACTGTCATTGCTGTGCCATTTACTTTCAGCGTTTCTATCTTGCAGCCACTATTTGGCTTTATCTGAATCATGCTACTTACTTCGTTCAGTTCGATCGTGTTTTCGCCGTCTTTAATTGTTATGACTTTGTTATTATAGCTACTGCCTTGATATACAGTTATGTTTTCGGCTTTATCTACGTTTCAATGTTGCTTTAATGGTAGCATATTTGTGGGCCTGAATATCGAAAGTTGTTTCAGCTTTCTACAAGATATTCGAAGGTTCCATATACGCTTGTAAACTACATTATTGACTTTTGAAAATGTGCTAAGGCGTAGTTTGTTTTGTCGAAGGTAAGTGCGAGTTTTGTTCCGGCCTTCACTGTAAAGTTGGCATCGGCGAAGTTGGTCACCTCTTTACCATCAGCTGTAACCTTACGAGAATAGCTTTTAAACATCTTCGCTTGAAAATTGAATTTTACAGGACAGTCTACATCCGGATAGTTTAGCGGTAATAACGATTACGCTTCCTTCTTTGGGGGTTACAAAGAACTGATTGCCTGAATCCGTTTACTTCTACTCCGTCGAGTGTAACTTTATAAAGTGGCGCATCGCCATAATTGGCAGTGCCTATGGTTAACGTTTTTTCTACGTTGGGGATCCATTTCACCGTATTGTCACCATCTTGCAAACTTACTACGGAGTGCGACTCGTAGCGTTCCATCTTTACTTTGCAGCATTATCGACTTTAACGGTGCAAGATCCTGTGCGTGCATCGGCAAGTACGCCCGACTTTACCGTAAAGGTAAGGTTTGCGTCGGCATCTGATAAATAAATGTTGCAAGAGGTAAGACTTGAAATTGTTTGTTCTACAAACTCTGCCGTCTTTGTTGGCTTATAGACTCTCTTAAATAAAAGCCTCTCTTGGCTTCTATCTGAACAGAACCATACTATGGGACGGTTAATTCATTCACACCATTTACGAGATTCGCGACCGGCATAATTAACTTTCACCATCACTCTGCTGGCATCGTCGATATCTAACTTAATAGATATATCCGCCATAGCATTCATTGACGTTAATAGCATCAGCACTAAGACAAAAGGCATAGTGAGATTTTCTTCATGTGCTTTTTGAAAAATTAATATTATCTATTGTCTAGCTTAAAATATCTCGGAGGAGATTTTACTCGGTATGCTTTTAACCCGCAAGATTCAAGCTAACAATACCACCTTACTTGAATGCTTCGTCAAGCTTCTTATCTTTTGGCAAACCGCGCCCAAAGATACAGAATCTCACAACCAAAAATTATATTCGGTTTTTGTGGTTCCTACGGATGTTTTTCGTCAATTTGGAAGGTTTCTCGCTCGCTTAAGAGGATAGAATCTTCAAAAAGAGGAGGGAGTTGCCCGTACGTGTTCGAGGAATGCTCAAAAGCAACAACCATACCTACCCCAAATGACGAAGACGAAAACCATTACATTATTCTCCAGAGCGCTCATTGACGAAGAGAGCACATTCTTGCTTAGAGAAAAAGTGCCTACTAAACACGAATAATTTCATTTATTCTGATTCACTATATACAAGTTCAGAAAATAAATGACGACTTTTTGTGAGCGTGTAAGTCCCATTGTTACTTTCTCTTTTTGTTTTGTAATTACAAAAGATAAGAGCGAAGGAGATTACACTTTTTAAGATAGAATCGAACTTTATCAAGAAGATGAGACTTTTAGGTGTGAACCTTTTAAGTCAAAAATCATCGTTTCTACCCTTCCATAAAAAGGTGCGTGACATTTTACGTCCTAAGTACGGACCTTTTGACGAAAGTACTGGACCTTTTGCAGGAAAGATTATGTACACTATATTGATTTTTTACAATACCCCTTTTTATCCGCTTTGATTGAAAAAGGCACAGCATCTTTCTTGCAAAAATAAGAGGTAGTGTTCCCCAAACGTGCGCAACATTTCGGGGGAACACACGCTCTACATATAGCTTAGCAACAATCCCAACTATACAAACATTTCGCAAAGTCGAGATGCTTCAGTTGCTCTTTTGTGGCAAAAGATTGCCCACGCCCGAGTCGCCCCAAAGAATTTGGTAATCCTCATCACCATAGTAAGAGTCGAGCTGAAACAATAATTCAGTATAGTTTTGCAGCGAGTCGCAAATGCGTGGGTCTGACTGCGTAAAGTATCCATAGCCCCCTATTTGCGTGCATGCTTTTTCAATCTCAAGCGCATCATGAGTTCACCGAAAAGATCTTCGTCTATATCATTGATCTCACAAAGACTTCCCACTTTGCTGTTCGGGAAAATGCGAATTCCACTTTTTCACTAAAGACAGCTCCGGCACGATAGTCGAATAACAGCGGCCATTGCTTCTCCGGCTTAAAGGCCATAGACAAAGGAATATCGGTCATAATGGGCGTACACAAATCTCCGTCTTCGTCACCCTTTGGTTTTGTAAAGAGTAGTCAACTCTTGCTCAGAGAAGTGGTCTTCGATCGTAGGATAATACAGAACGCGTTTATTTATATCGGAGCAAGGGTTTTCATAGTCATTACCCATATCATAATCGCCACCAAAAATCCAAAAACTGTACGATGCCTTTCTTCGGATATAAAGCGTTCTCGGGCAACTCTTCGCAGTTTATCTGTGCCAGAAACATCAGTTGTTCGCCCTTATCATTGGTTGGAATACAAGCTGATTTTTGGCAAATAGAAGTGCCCGCCTACCTACTCTGTGTAATTCCCACCATCGGGTTAGCCGTTAGCTCTATCTTGATTACGTCGAGTAGTGCCTCTTTCTTAAAAATCTTCTATAAATGCATTTTAGCTTTTTCTTTCATTGTTTTGCCGCCTTCATTATTACTAACTCATTGTCTGCTCAATATCATAAATCATTTTTCCCCGCGAAGATATTCATCACACAGTGTACGGGGACTTGATCCGTCCAAAGCCAGCCTTGGAATACAGCCATACCCTCAATTGTACTGTTTCGTGGATAATCTCAAACTCACTACGCTTATATTTGCTTTTGATATGTTTCTAAAAATCTATGCGTTTGCCTTGAAAAATCATCTACAGCGTATCGCTGAACACAAGTACATCTACATCATCTATGTCTACTTGCTCAAAAATGATTTGTGCTTTATGAGTGTGTTCTGCACCTTCATCATAGGAAAAGATATAATCAAAAATGCAATATCAGACTTCCGTCCTTATACTCCATCTCCCTTGATGCGTGCATCGTGAAGCGAATATTTGAAATATGCGCCAAAGTCTCTTGTTATTTTCATCTTTACAGCCAATTGTCTGCTCTATATCCTTGGTCGTATATTACTGCACGTCAACTTCCGCAAACCATGTAAAACATAGGAACTTCATGCTGCTGTGTAATCAGAACTACTGCCCTCATAATCTATTCCTTCAAAAACACGTGGTCGCCCAGCTCTTTATTAGCCATCAGCTTTTGCAGTTTCCAGACCATCTCCTGTACAGAAAAAGACTTTCCATTATCGGCTTTTCAAATGCGCCCTGATATCTACCTGCCACATACCATCTTCTTTTTCCTCTTCAAGAAGTTCTTCATAGTCATCAGTCAGACATTCATTATCATAGAGTTGCTCCAAGCTTTCTATCCACGCCTCGTATGTAACAAGTATTTCCGCTTCTTCTATTGGTGCGTTACATTCCGTTTCCCGCCAGTTCTCGCCAAGCCTTTTGCGTCATCTTTTCATTGAATTTTGCCTCAAATTCTTCTGCTGAATAATCGTGCTTATCAAAAATCCAATTTACGTCAAACAGATTATTATATTTGTGCTGCTGATCATTAGCAGGCGCTTCCAGTGCAACATCTTCGTTCTTGTATTTCTATAATGCTCGTATACCAGCGGCGTTTGCGATTTATTTTCTCTAAAAGCCCCAGACAGCAAACGAAATTCTACAAGTTCCATACACCATTCTATAACCTTTTCATCCTCAGCTCTTTTTCGATAGCCTTTTCAAACATTTCCAAGGCCTTTAAGTTGTCGGTTTTCCGAATTATGGGGAAAGCATCGACTCGCATAAGAATAGCCATAACGAGTAATACCATACTGCTTTTTCTCTCTTCCTCAGGAATCATATCCATCGATTCTCATCGCTCGTTTTCCTGATTATTGTTGTTGTAAGACCTAGCCAGCATACCCATAAGTTCAGCGCTCAAATTCTCGATGCCTACATGGGTGAGCAATTCTATCACACGCTCTTCTTCCTGCATCTCTTGAAGGAACTTTATGGCATGAGCATTTTTGGTTTTCATCTAAAAAGCGCAAAGTCTTCATTTTTCCATTTCTGTGGCATCTATGGTAAGCCCTTTGATAAAGTCTTCAAAGGTATCCGCCAAAAACGCCGATATGATAATCGCTCTCTTGATCTACTACGACCACTTTGGGCTCACCATCTTTTCCGCACTCCCTATAATCAAGAAAAATCATATCGTGACCACCCGAAAATGGTATCGGCCACGGCAATGCCAATATTAGGATAACCCCACTCCGATATCATAAATGCGCTTCCCAGTTCGCCGCAAAGCGAATGGCGTTTTGTTCTGTCTATGCCGAATATACCGGTTATGTTTATTTCATAATCGTCTGTAAGAAATACACGTAGTACAGGAATACCCCCGTTGTGCTTTTTGATGAGTTCGATATAGGATTGCGGCAGTTTGTGGCCCAATTCTTTTTCTATTTCGATATTTCTTCGTCCGTAGGCGCTTTGCCTATATATGCTTTCTTCGCGTAATCACTATCGTTCCAAAAAGTTTGTCCAATCAAAGTTTTTCAAATGGTTTCATATCTATTCCTCTTTATTTGCTTATACTTTAGATTTATCCCGTGTTGCTTCAGTGTACAAGTACACCGACAAACACATTTATTTACATTATGAATAACAACGACTCAACTCTCCCAAGACACGCCGTTTACTTCTCCCTTGTCATCAAAGGCAACACATAATATCTCATCACTCTCTTCAGGTAAAATCATAAAAATCCACGGTAATGCTATGTTCATCGCTATCTATCCACAGATTTATTGCTGTTACCGTCATTTTCGAAACAAACTCAGCAATCTCATCAGGTAAGTTTGCATCTTTACATTCTTCAAGATGGAAGTCCATATAGCTCCGATCCTCTTTCAAGTTTTCTATCAATGCTTGGGTAGCTTCCTTGATATGATCTTTTACAGTTTTTCTAAAAAGAGCGCGAATCTGTCCAAGTCCTCTTCTTTCACGTCCGCGCCTTGGTCATACCATAAGGTTACGTTGATACCATCAACTTGACCTTCCCATACTTCTTCGACATCGTCGTTCGCGTCGAAAACTCACTTTACCAAAAATATTTGTGCTCAAATGTTTGCATTTTTCTGTCTCCTTTATTTATCCATCCATTGAACGATCAAAAACAATCATATACTCCTTCAACTTCAAAGCCAATAATATAATTTTATTCTATTTCGTGCGCCACGTAAGTGATCATTGCGCCAAAAAGCAGAACGCCTAAAACAGGTTTGCCTTATAGCTCTACCCTATTTTTACTTCACGCTCGTGACGGCATCGTCGCAACGCGATTTTTAATAAATCGTGACCATCACATGTCCGTTTTTAGCCAGCACTTCCCCGATAAAAGTCTTTTGAGGTTTTGGAGTAATCACTGATTTCTTCTTTCAGTTCCTCTTCTTCATCATCGTAATCCCAAATATTGGGGTAAAAGCTCTGCCTTTTTGCACGCTTCCATACTGAACTTTTCCATAGCCCCGTCTATGTCGAATGCTTCCAAAGCTGAAAAAGAATCTCGGCAACCCGTGCCTTTTCCGTATAAGCAATAAAATCCTCTATATCTTCGAGCGAACGAACCCCAACCACGGCTTCACTTTAAAGGATCGTTATCTATCGGTTCGCAAGCGGATACACCGGTAAGTACAAAATGGAGTGCGTCCCACATTTTTGTCAATGTCTAAGAGCAACTCGGGTTCTTCTCCCCAGTCATCCAGTTCTTCAAGCAACTCTTCGCTATCGCCATTGAAATTCTTCAGACTGTTTAATTGCTGTTCACTTATACACTGATAGCATGCAATCATTCCCATGTGTTTTCTTCTTTTAAGTTCATAAACTTGTATCAAATTGCCTCAAATTGCCCCACACCATTGAAGCGCAGGACTTTCTTTTCTCTGTAAGCCTATCACTTCCCACAAAATTCGTCCTTTTCATGCAGAAAGACGAAGAAAATCCTTGAAAACTGACCTCTATGCAGAGAAATTAACTCTCAAGCCCTCTAAAGCATAACCTTTCCGCTTGTGCCGCTAATCTTTGAGCAAAGCCACAACTTATTTACTCCCGTAACAGCAAGCCCTTAGGCTTGGTCTTTTAGCAGGGCAGGTGTTGGAGCGAAGCGACAACCCTGCCATAGTCCGCCGCAAAGGTCACCCCCTTAGGGTTGGTCATTCAAAAATCGTCCGCATATAGCCGTTTGTATATGCTGATAAATCAAACCACCAAAGCCCACCCCTGCGACACAAGCCCCTTAGATTTGGCCCTCCAGGGTTTTCCGCCGGCAGGGCGTTGGCTTGTTTTTGAAAGACCAACCCTAGGGGTTGATCAGTAGTTATGCTCCGAGGCAGCGTTGACGCTGTGCGTCAACACTGCTCTAAAGGACTAACCCCGATGGGGTTATTGGTGGACGAAACTATGCGAAACGATACAAATTCACGCAGAAATTCTGACACGTATGCGTGTTATTGTTCCAAAAGCAATTATAAACTCGAATGTAAACGCGCAAAACATCCCCAACAAGCCCTTAGACTTGGTCTCTTGGCAGGACAGGCGTTGGAGCGAAGCGACAACCCTGCCACAATGCGCCGCAAAATGCAACCCCTTAGGTTGGTCTTTTCAAAAATCAATCGCATATCAGCTTATAATCAAGCGGTTGTGCGCATTTTGGCCGCTCGGCGAAAATGCTTACCTTTACATTCGCAAGGGCGAGGAGCGCTCTTGGTTCAATTATTCACCAATTAAATCTATACCAACAATGATTAAATTCGTTATCAGAGCGAAGAAAAATCCGCTCAAAAAGATCAAGTGAAATTTTATCCGCAGATGGCGCCGGGCGTGCCCGTGATGTTGCGCACGATTGTCAGGGCGCATCGAGAAGCGTTCGGGCGTATCTTCTGCCTCCGTCAAGGCAGTGTTGGATGCACTGCAATATGAGATTCTCCAAACACTGCGGATGGTAATTCGGTTCGCTTAGGAGATCTTGGTTCTTTTTCGCCTGACAATGCACGGCGAGGGCGCGCCGACGGCGAAAGAGGCTAGCGAAAAAGGCGCAAATCTCATTAAGCGCGTGAGCGTGCGATTTACGAAAAGCAGTACGATGCGTATGGTTCTTGACAAGCGCAACTTAATCTTCGGTGCGCAGGACGATATTCGAAATGCGGAAGTAAGCAAAGGGGCGGCACAGCGTAGTGCCGGCAAAAAGATTACATTTAGGAAAGGCCGCGTTTTCAACCGATGAAAGCCGCGGTTTTTCGTACTGTCGAAAATAAGCCGTTTTTCGGTGGTGCAGGGATAGATTGTTCAAACTTTCACCTATGATCGGAAAAAGTTTCTTAGGTGAAAGTTTGAACTTCTTATAGAGCAAATTAAAATTGTCTTATGGAGAATTTTTCCGATCATAGGTGAAAGTTTGGCGGAGGTGAGCAGTGGGTTGTGGCGGGGTGGTTTATTCGGCGTTTTTATAACCGAATATGCGATGAAACCGCGGTTTTCTTGAATAATTTTATTTTTGTGTTGATGCATTTTTCGCGTGTTTATGAGAGACGAACCCTATGGGGTTGTCATTAAACCCTTGATTCGTGGCAGCGTTGACGCGTGCGTCAACACTGCCCTACCAAAGAACTAAGACCGATGGGGTTAGTGGCAGGGGAAGTGCGTAGGAATGATACGACTTTAAGCGGAAAATCGGCCATATCTCGCAGCGAGTTTACATGGTCACGTGAGATAAAAAGCATGCTGAAACAAGCCCTTAGGCTTGGTCTTATGGAAACAGGGGTTAAAGTGCATAGCGCTTTAATCCTGTTTAATGACCACGCCGTTTTGCAACCCCTTAGGGTTGGTCTTTCAAGGTTTCCGCATATATGAATTGGGGTATTTTTGAGAGACCAACCCTAAGGGGTTGTCATTGAGCTATTGATCTGAGGCAGCGTTGACGCTTGCGTCAACGCTGCCTAAAAGACTAACCCCAATGGGGTTATTTGTGGACGTGTGGTCGTGGAAAAGAGATGATGAAGTTAGCACTTGGAGATTGAAAGTTAAGCATTGAAAGTATTAACCCTGAAAAAGGGTTATTGAAGAGTGCGAAGATACATTCTAAAAAGTGTGTAAGCTCCTTTGATCTCATCTTTGTAGTTACAAAAAGAACGCAAGAAAACAATGGAACTTACACGCTCACAAAAGTCGGTATTTTTCCTGAACTTATATCTACTGTATAAATACTTTTAGGGACACTACTTGTAAAAAGCACACGAAAAAGACTGAAAAACTAAGTTGAACTTTTTACTTTTCGGAGAAAGATCGGCAGACAATCAGTGTATCTATGAATAGAGGCATCACTTTTGTAAGTTTGGAAATGTATACACTACGGATACAGGAGCATAATCAGCTAACGACCAATGCTTAGTGACTACTCCTCAAACTTTTCTTCTACGTTAAAAATAACTTCCGCAGTCGCAATACCCGCCATTCTCTCTTAAGAACTCCAATACTTCTTCTACATTTATTCACTTGCTTTGTCGCGTAAGAACTGTTCAGTTAGCGAAAAGTCGTGGTTGCATCCAGTAGTTTCCGATTGCTCATTCAGATAATCGAATAAGTCCAAGAACAATTCTCTTTCCATTGGCAAACTGCTTTTCAAAATGCTTGCCGTTGCAAATCTTTATAATGCTGTCGCATCTTCTTCTTATCGGTTTGATTCATATCAAAGTATAGTGTACGAGAATTAGTAGTAAGTTGTGTTCTACCTACAAAAAGTAATCTTTGTGTTCTATTTAGGATTGGCATAATTCCTATCTACACACCGCTCTTCCTACTATAAATATGTAGCAAAAATTATTGCGAATCTCTATGTTTTTATTAGTTAAAGATCACTCAGAATGGGATGGCTGGAGCGTCTCGAGATAACAAAAGCTCGGCAGAGGGTTCATATTCGTCTTTTTCTCCCTAAGAGCACTTATTTTTCACTTTTGACAATGCGGTGGGAGACATAGGCAAGGTTTCCGCAGCGCAAGCGAATGGCGCGCACTTTGGTCACTTCATCCGCGATAGCCAAGAGTGCGGGCATCGGGCAGAAAGGAAGACCACGAAAGTCCATATCCAAACCTGCAACGATCACGCGTTTGCCTTTATTCGCCAAAGTATTGCAAACATCGACTAGCTATCGTCGAAAAATTGCGCCTCATCTATACCTATCACATCGGCCTCTGCCGCTAACAACAAAATACTCGAAGGGGAATCGACAGGCGTTGAGGGGATAGAATTGGCATCGTGCGAAACGATCTCTTCTTCAGAATATCGATTATCTATGGTCGGTTTATAGATCTCCACCTTCTGATTGGCAAAGGTTGCACGGCGCAGACGACGAATCAACTCTTCAGTTTTTCCGGAAAACATCGAACCGCAAACCACTTCAATGCGACCACGACACACATTCTCCTCTTGAAACAAGCTCATAACAAAGATTTAAATTACACAGCAAAGATACGAAAACTCTCAAAAGCCGACAGCCTAAAGTATAAAAGAAGACCTCAAGCCTTCAGTAAAAGGTCTTGAGGTCTCATACTATGAGTCCACTTTTAAAAAGTGGCATTAAAAATTGTTCAACTGTGCCTGCAGACCGATCTCAGGGGTCGGCTGCAGTGATATCTATAAAGTTCAGTTCGGCTTAGCAATGACCCTGTCAATAAGCCATCAATAGCCGTTCCTGACTCAATTCTGGGCCTCTCAGAGGCTTCAATTCGTTCTTTGACTCATTTTATGCCATTTGAGTGCCATTTTGCTCATCAAAGGCAAAAAGCCTGCGCACGTTAATCCACAGGCAGCGTGCTACGGCCTGTATCTTATGCTTGAGCAGTCCCTGGTACCGGGTCTTGTTGTTCCTCGTATGGAAGCAATACCGGAAGATGGTCGCCTCGATGTTGTTTCGCTTCTTGCGTTCTTCGAAGGGGATGGCCTCGACCTCCCGGCGGGCGACGGACTTCGCTATCTGCTTCTCGTCGAAGTACCGCCATGTGGCCTTTCCGTCATCGTTGGTGATGGGTATCTTCCAAGTATCGGCCTTGACTGGCGTGGCGTTGATTACCTCACCGGTCTTCTTGTCCACGACCTCCAGCGTCTGGTCATCCTTGCGGTTCAGGTCGAAGATTAATAATTTACATTTTGGCCTTTCTGGCATACTCGAAGAGTGCTTGTGGAATGTGGCAATAGCCCATTGGGTTCTTGTCCAGATAGTCCTGATGGTACTCTTCGGCAGTGTAGAAGTTCTTAAGCGGTAAGAGTTCTACTGCAATCTTACCAGTAGTATGTGCCTGTTCGTCGGCAGAAAAACGCGCTCTATTGTCGGGGCGATCGCTGGCATCTGCATAATAAACGCCGGTGCGATACTGTGTTCCTCGGTCGTTGCCCTGCCGGTTGATGCTAGTCGGGTCGATAGCCTTAAAATAGAGATGGAGCAGGAACTCCAGACTCACCACGGCAGGGTCGTAGGTGATGTGTACCGTTTCGGCAAACTGTGTCTTGTCGGTACACACCTCTTCGTAGGTAGGATTCTTCGTAATACCATTGGCGTAGCCCACCTCTGTACTCGATCACACCCTTCACCTGCTTGATGTAATGTTCTGTCCCCAGAAGCATCCACCTGCTACATAAATCTCTTTAATGGGTTTTAGCAATTTAATGTAAGCGCCATAGCCTTCCCGACTGCATATCCTCCAGGGGAATGAAGCGGAGCGACGCACTGTTGATACAATATCTCTTGCCACCTTTGTCGGCAGGGTCCGTCGTCGAACACTATGGCCCCAGATGGGCCTCGCCAGTGGCACTCCTCACCTCCGTGCGCACCATTCCGTGCGAACGGTCGGTATGCTCTGTGAGCAGTTTCTTGTTGATAGGCTTGCTGAACGCTGGCCATCCGCAGCCCGAATCGTATTTATCGGACGGAGGAAAGAGCGGCTCCCCGTGGTGATATCCACGTAGATACCTTTCCGAAACTCTTTATCGTACGCATTGGTGTAGGGACGTTCGGTAGCAGACTGCTGGGTGACAGCATACTGCTCGGGAGTTAACATCTTCCGCAGTTCGGCATCGCTCCTGCGCTGAAAGTCCCGCTTCGCTATGTTTTTACTACTGTCTGTCATTGCACCATTCCCCTTTCCCTGCTGCTTTGCCTGTCCCTGTGCATGCCGTAGAGCCAATAGCCATATGGCTAACATTATCCATCCTTTTCATCGTTAAGCCTCCTCTAAACCTTCCCCGATAGTGGGGACTCCTTTTTTAATTTATTATTATGTTGAGTATGTAAGCATTATATTAAGAATATAAACATCCTTTGTTCCACGTTGTAGAACCGCGGTACGCTGAGGGACATCTTCCTATTTATTTTTGGTATATGAGTCCACTTTAAAAAGTGGCATTAAAAAGTGTTCAACTGTGCCTGCAGACCGATCTCAGGGGTCGGCTGCAGTGATATCTATAAAGTTCAGTTCGGTTTAGTAATGACCTATAAGCCATACAATAGCCGTTCCTGACTCAATTCTGAGCGTCTCAGAGGCTGCAATTCGTTCTTTGACTCATTTTTATGCCATTTGAGTGCCATTTGCTCATCAAAGAGCAAAAAGCCTGCGCACGTTAATCCACAGGTAGCGTGCTGCGGCCTGTATCTTATGCTTGAGCAGTCCCCGGTACCGGGTCTTGTTGTTCCCTCGTATGGAAGCAATACCGGAAGATGGTCGCCCTCGATGTTGTTTCGCTTCTTGCGTTCTTCGAAGGATGGCCTCGACCTCCCGGCGGGCGACGGACTTCGCTATCTGTTTCTCGTCGAAGTACCGCCATGTGGTCTTTTTCGTCATCGTTGGTGATGGGTATCTTCCAAGTATCGGCCTTGACCGGCGTGGCGTTGATTACCTCACCGGTCTTCTTGTCCACGACCTCCGGCGTCCGGTCATCCTTGCGGTTCAGGTCGAAGCGGGAAGGCTTTGCCTTGTATGCCGTTGGCGATGAACTTGAACCCGTTGGTCTCATCCTTGGCAAGCTCGCGGTTGGCCCTCGCCCGGTAGGCTCCGTCCACATGGACGGTTTCGACCTTGTGCCAGTGACTTCAGCAGAGCCCTTCACGGCATCCTCGACGAAGCATTATGAGCGTCATACTGCTGACTCTCACGCTTTGCATATGAGATTGGACGGGGAACTGAACATGTTCAGTTGCTTGTTTGTGGAGCTTTTCTTGAACATTCGCTGTATCTCTTAGGACACTACAGAATATACAAAAATCTCCGACATGGCATAATTTCAAAGAGCGAATATGTGTGAGTGAAATGTTAAATCAATAATGGCCTTGGTCCGGACTTTTTAAAGTGGACTCATATATATATATGTATAAGTGCGTTAAGCTTTGCGGAGTTGCCTCTGCTTCCGTTTCGGCGGCAGGAGCAGGCGTCACCTCTTCTGCGGCTTGTTGCTTCTTATTCTGTACACGCGTAGCTTTCAACTTCTCATTGATTTCTTCCAAATCGCCACGCAGGCGCTCGATTTTGCGCGTTATCTCTGCCACGAGACTATCACCGGCCTTCGACTTACTATTGAAGAACGACAAGTTTGTCTCATAATTCTTAATCTCGAGCCTGCTTGGCTTCGAGTGCATTACGGAGACGGCGACGCTCTTTGCTGATTTCGTCCTCGCCCTTCTCTGCTACCTGCTTGCGGAAGTTCTCTATACTCCGGCGGCGTACAGATACGTGCAACTCATTATATATACGATCGCAAATCTCGCGATATTTCTTATAAATCTTATCTTTTTGCGGAAGGCACGTGGCCCACTAGCATTCCATTGCTCTTGCAGGTCGTGCACTTGCTCTGAAATACCTTCACTCCGGCTTCATAGAGTTTTTGCAAAGCTTCGATCACTTCGTTTTCTTTTGCTAAGTTCTCCTCTTCCACCTTGCGTTGGTCGCCCATAGCCGCATTCTTGTGCTCAAAGAAATAATTGCAGCGTCATTGAAGCGCGCCCAGATTTCGTCAGAGACCTTGTGAGCTATAGGGCCAATCTCTTTCCATTGCTTTTGAAGCTCTACAAGGCGCTTTGAAGTTTCATTCCAATCCGTACTCTCCTTCAAAGATTCTGCTATCTCTGCCAACTTCGTTTTTGCCTCCAAGGTTCGCAGCCAGCGATTCGCGCAATCCTTGAAGAACTCTGCTTTGCGGCGGAAGAAGTGGTCGCAAGTAGCGCGGAAGCGTTCGAAGATTTTCGTGTTCATCTTCTTCGGCGTAAAGCCGATCGTCTTCCATTCGGCCTGCAATTCGATAATAGTCTTCGTTAGCTTATCCCAGTCAGCGAAAGTCTTGGGTGCATTCAAGTCTAAGCTTTCCACTTTCTCACACAAAGCCGTTTTTCTTCTTCGGATTCTCCTCTTCTTTCTCTTTAAGGGCCACAAAAATGCTCTTGGTGGCGCTTATTGATGACCGTCGAAGCCGCCTTAAAGCGCGTCCAAATCTCCTCCGTTGCTCTTTAGCTACCGGTCCGGATTCGCGATATTCTTGATGGAGTAATTGCAAGTGATGAAAAGCAGCACGGGATCTGCTGCTTCCATCAGTTTCTCCGCTTCCTCACACAGCCGCGTTTTAATCTCAAGTTTTCTTAAAGTCATACATCCGCGCCTCGTGGTTGAGGTGCAACTGGTCGTAAAAATGGTCTACGCATGAGCTGATAATTCTTCCAGAGTTCCGTGGCATTTTCAGCCGGCACAAGCGTTATGGTCTTCCATTCCGCCATCAGTTGCTTCACCGCCTCAAAAAATTCTTATCGGCCTCCTCAGCAGAAGTCGATTTAGCCTTGATTTCCTCTATAATTTCCAGCTTACGCTTCAAATTATCTTGCTTTTCCTTCTCCTCTTCAGCTGCCAATTGAGCCCCTTTTTATCGCGTATTTCTTCATAGATCTGCTTAAAAAGTGCTCTCGTCGGCATCCGGTGCAGGCATAAAGTCGTCAGCCTGTCCGCCATCAGCCACAAATTGTTCGCGTGCAGCCACAACTTCAGCGTTGCGCAAGCGATAATACGTCTGCTTAAGCCATTCCAGCTCGGCGCGCTTCACGTCTTCCGGATTTTCGCTCAACGTTTTCAGTCGCTCAATCACCTCCAGCTTACTGGCGGGCGCATTTTGCTCCTGCTGTTGTTCCGTTTCTTCTTCAGGCGTAACGATTGCTTGTTCGCTTGTTGTTTCTACTGCTTCAGGAGTTGTTTTCACGATTGCAGCATTGTCGGCATCCGGAGTGCAGGCTGTTGTTTCGGTTGCATCAACCGCTTGCGTCTGCTCGGATGCGGGGAGTTTATTTTTCGTCCATTTCGTTGTTTTTCCTAATCATGCTCATTAGCTGTGCAAAGCAAAAGGAATATTTATGATGTGGCAAAGTTTTTCGTTGTCTTTCTTTCCGTTATGTTGCTCTTTAGAGCCAAGTTTTGCGTTTAAAGAGCCAGAAAAAGATTCCCGTCACGATGATTGAGCCGGCCACGACTACCGGAAAGCTCCACCATTCGTTTTCCCAACCGGTCACTAAGTTCATACCGAAAATACTGGCAATCAAGGTCAGGAACATCAGGATAATGGAAAACCGACGTCATCTGCTTCATCAGGTCGGACATATTATTATTGATCACGCTCGCATACGTATCCATCGTCGACTTCAATATGTCTGCGTAGATGTTAGCCGTTTCGCGCGCCTGGTTCATCTCGATATTGACGTCTTCGATCAAGTCGGCGTCCAACTCGTCTACTCGAAGCTTAAACTTTAGTTTGGCCAGCAAGGTCTCATTACCGCGAATGGAGGGTAATAAAGTAGGGTCAAACTATCTTGCAAGCGACTCAAACCGATCAAGTCCTCGTTGTTTATCGAGATGGTCGAGCTTATGTTTAGCCTCCTCGATCAAGACATTGATCTGCTTCAAGCGCTTCGAGATACCATACAGATGAAGAAAGGAAAAGACGAAAAGACGAGATCGACGGGAATCGGTGAAAGCCCGCATTTCTTTTCTGTTGGTAAGAAATGAAGTCGATCATCATATTTGTCTCATAGTTGCACACAGTTACGCAGATGTTCTTATTAAGAATAATGCCCAAAGGTATAGTTGTTGTGCGGCGTTTGAGACGCACTTCTTTCACATAGGGGAATACGCAGAATGATGAGTGACCATCCTTCTTCATATTCATAGCGTGCACGCTCGTCTTTATCGCGTATGTCGTCGAGAAAGTAAGTAGGAATTTCTAATTCGTTGAAGAGAAAATCTTCATCGTCCGGAGTTGGACAAGTGACCTGCACCCAGCAGTTGGGTTCCCACTTATCCAGATTGCGCAGACTCTGATCGGTGTTCCAGTACGTTCGCATAAGCTTTCCTCCATGATTATTTGGGCGGGGAAGTCTTTGCGTCGGTTCCCGGCCTTATCAATCGTAATTTTCCGCGTAATAATCGTCCATTTTTTCGTTCCGGGCTTTAAGTAGCGACCGACTTATTTTTATTCACCATCACGCGCTACTGTTCGCCTTCTTTTTGTTCTTGGTGTGCAAAAATAATCAAATTATTTCTTTTTCAGGGCAGTCTTTTCACTTCTTTTTAGCCAAAAAGAGGAGACGTGGCTTGAAATACACGAGCCGTTCTTGGTTTTGTCGTCCACTCGTGCGCCGTCTCTCTGCCTTTTTGGCGCACCTTCAGCTGAGGATGACAAGGGGCGGCAACGCAGAACCACTTGCGCGATGCCAACGACCATCCACCGCGTGCCGCCATCGCTAAAGGGCAGACCAACCAACCGGAAAATGCGCCTCAAAGTATGACGGCGTTTTCGTTTTGGCGGCAGCAAACGATAGTATGCTCCCAGCAAACCATAGTTTGGTCCCGGCAAACGATGGTTTGGCGCGAGCAAACAATGAGCGGCCTCGATTTATGGCTGCAGAGACAGACGTCTACGAACGGTTATAAAAATCCTCGTCTGAAAAAGAAATTCGCCGGCAGCAATAGAGGACGGCTACGTCTGCTCGGCAAGGCGGGCAGCAGGAAAGCAAAGCGAAATAGAGGTATTTCTAAGTGGGATTCACTAACTTTGCAACCACATCATCAAGGCTATGAATTCAGTTATACTAGCTTCAGGCGGCGCTCTCGGGACGATTGCCCGCTATTATGGCCAGCAAATAGCCAACAAATATTGCACAGGCGCGTTTCCCTACGGCACGTTTGCGGTCAACGTGCTCGGTTGCCTCACTCATCGGCCTGCTCAGCGGGCGCGCCTTTATCGCTCCCTTGGCTGGACCAAGAGGGGCGCCGACTGCTAATCACGGGATTTTGCGGCGGATTTACGACCTTCTCGACCTTCGCCTTTGAAAAATATGGCCTTGCTGCAAAAAGGGAAATCCTCGTATTCCTTTATTACACCCTCGGCAGCATCGGTGTAGGCCTGCTGATGGTGGCCCTTGGCTTTTGGCTGACGCGGCCGGCACTTTGAGGCGCTCGGGTTGATTAGAAATTATCATTTTCCGTTTGCCAACAGAAAAACGAACTTCGAGTTTCATAAATTTTAGGGTCTTCGGATGCCACGAATCTGCCTTACGGAATCTAACTTTGCAACGATGAAACGATTTATCCTATTCTTCCTCGTCCTATTCGGGCTCACGGCTGTGCAGGCGCAGGTGGTCGTCGACCTGAAAAAGGGCGGCCCGATGGTAAAGTCGAAAAACGCTGAAAGATTACGACCACCAAAGGGCGCGATGAACGCGCATTGCGCGAAGATTCGGTGCAATATGTCGACTGCCTGCGGCGAGCTTTTAATGCGTTGGCCACAGATTCTTTGCCGCAGGCGAAGCGTTGCTGAAGAAGCCTTGCACTTGCGACCGGATGCCAAGGGCAATTATGTCGTTTGGCGCAACTGGGCCTCATTTCCTTGGCACGCGTGGAAATGAGGCAAAGCCATCGAGCGCTTCACCAAAAGCCCTGCTCGCTCAACCCGGCGATCAAGAGTCGCGCTATAATCGATGCAAAGGCTTACTTTCTCTTGAATAATTTTGCAGAAACTATAGCCGACTGCGATATTCTCTTGAAGCAGGGACGCCAATAATGCCTAGCTGATTCCGTACATCTCATACGTGCTGCAGCCAAGTCGAACTGCGTCAATACGCAGCAGCACGAGCAGAACTGACAGACTTACTGACGCGAAAAGCTCAACAAAGAGCGAGAGCGCACCTGTTGTTGCTCTGCATCCTGCAAGCTGAAGGGCGACTGCAGGAAATGCGGGCAGAGACCGTGAAGTTTTGCAAAAACTGTCCGAATAACAAGCAAGATCTTGTCATGTTTCTGGATGGGGCGAAACAAACGAGCAGCATAGAAGAAGCAAAAATTATCTATGATGCGCTGCTGAAGACGCACCGGACAGCGGGCTTTATCGCATCGAACGCGCAAAGATATTACTCGCACTCGGACAAAAAGCAGGCGGCGCGGAAGACCTCTAAATAGCACGCCGCAGCAGCGCATACCCTCTGCGGCGGAAGGGAATGGAACAAAAATTGAAATAAAGAACGATGAAAAACTACTGCTGATGCTCAGTTTTGCACTGCTGGCGGCCAACTAACGCAAGCGCAGGACTTTGACCGACGGGAGTATCGCGCCGTTTGGCTCACGACATTTTGGGCTTGGATTGGCCGAAAGGACACGACCCTCTCACGCAGCAAAAACAGTTGTGCCGCATCTTGGACCAATTGCAGGGCGGCGAAAGTCAACACCGTCTTGTTTCAAGTACGCTTGCGCGGGACGACGGCTTATGCTTCCGACATCGAACCCTGGGACGGCATCTTCACAGGCACGCCCGGACGGCGCCCACCACGACCCGCTGGCTTTTGCGATTGAGGAATGTCACCGCAGAGAATGGGGATTGCACGCGTGGATGGTAGCTTTTTCCGGTCTGTAAACTAAAGTGTGTTGAAGACTTTGGGGGGCAAAGTCGGTGGTGCGTAAGCATCCGGAACTCTGTCGCAAGTCGGACGATCAATATATAATGGACCCGGGCATGCCGGGCACGGCAGATATCTTGCAAATCTGTGCCGAGAACTTGTCAGTAATGCACGACGTCGATGGCGTTCTACCTCGATTATATTCGCTATCCGGAAGCCGGTCTTCATTTTGACGATGCGGCGACTTATCGTAAAGTATAGTAATGGGTGCGATCTCAAAACTTGGCGGCGCGATAACGTGACGCGCGTCGTAGAAAAAGATTCACGAGGCGGTCAAATCTCAAAAAGCCTTGGGTGCGTTTATCTGCGCACCGGTAAGGAAATATGCAGATTTGCCGCGCCAATCTTCACGCGGGTGGAATGCACGCGATGCGGTCGGACAAGATGCTGTAATGTGGCTGAACAAAGGTTGGATGGACGTACTCTTTCCTATGATGTATTTTGATGGAGACAATTACTATCCGTTTGTTTTAGATTGGTTGGAACGTGCCGAGCGGGGAACGGTGGCGCCGGGATTGGGGCGTTTATTGTTTGAGTGCGGGAGAAAAAGAATTGGCCGTTGCTTACTTTGCAGCGGCAAATGAACTTCCTGCGCACGGCGGAGGCTGAGTAGTTCGCGCTTTTCCAGTGATTTTCTAACCAATAACACAAAGGAGTGTATGATTGGCTGGCGAGGAGAATATACTATGCGCCCGGTACTCACACCGCCGATGGCAAATCCGCAAAGTACGCTTCCTGCAACGCCTCGCGCAACGCTGACGAGGCAGGGGTTACGACTTGCATTTCAACTTCCCAATCGATGGGATACACAATATATATATAAAGGAGGAAAACATTTAGTTTCTTAGGCCAAAACTGCAACGGGACATTTCACTTATCGAGCCAGCTCACCCGCGCGCTTATCACGCGGAATATGCGGTAAAGGCTATGGATCGTTATGGTTGCGAGAGTCAGCCTGCGTTTTCTAAAAGATAGGCGGCGAAATTCAGGCTGAAAGGACACGCTGCACGTTGCGGATCTGCCCATCGACGTCAAAGCGTTTTGGATTTGCGATGCTTTTGGCCGCAAGCTGCGCACGGTAGACGCGACCTCAACGATTGATGTCTCTGATTTGCGCCCCGGTTACTACGAACTCCGAACGGTCGGCCGCAAAGGCAGCTCGCATCGGGTCAGACTCTTTAGGGCGATAAAGCGGGCATCTTAGTCGGGAGGCACACGCCTTTGACGGATAAAGCGACGACCTTGGTTTCTGTGGGTGAAACCTGAGAAGAGATATAAAAACAGCGTCCGACGTTCGGTGAAAGGTGAACGTCGGACGCGCTATTATCTTGATTCGATGCGGCGCACCCTTGTCAACGTAATTTACGTACGCATGATATCGTATGCTAACGAACGAAGACAAGATTACACCTACCAAAAGCGCTACCTTGTTTTGAGTCGATCGTCAATAAGACGGTGCCTTCAAAACGCTGTCGCCGGGATTCACGCAAACAGCCGTAACGGTACCATCATTTTTCTGCCGTGATGTTATTTTCCATCTTCATAGCCTCCAACACGAGGGATATTCTCTCTCCTTTTTCACAGCTTGACCGGCCTTTACTAAAACCTTCGTTACCACGCCTGGAAGTGGAGCTTTCACCGGATTGCCTTTACCCGCCTCTGATGCACTCGGCGCACTTGCTGCTGCGGCCGGCTGTTCGGCAGGAGCAGCTGCCGGCGCATCGGGCACAGCCGTCGTATCGACATTAGGCAAATTGTCTTCTGTCAATTGCGTGCCTTGCATCTCAACATCAAAGGAATGCCGTTAACTACCACCTTCGCACGGCGACCTTGCACCCTCGTTGATCGTCAACATCGTAGGCCGCGCCGTCAATTTTTATATTTGTATGTCTTCATTTTCTACGTTACATTAAGTTTGCTTCGCCGGAAGGAATTTGGGGAACTTGCAAGTTTTTAGAAATATTGCTCTTCTCGTTCATTAGTTCGGCCGGAGATGCCCACCCGCCATATTGGGTTTGAGCGTAATCACATCCGGTTCGTCATCGTGAACAACTTCGATGTCGTGCTCAAACAGCGCAAGCACAATTGCTGCCACAAAAAGCCGGCAGTTGCTCGCCCGAGACCTGCGGCGCTTTGCCATCGATCAAAAATCTTGGAGCGAAGCGCTATTGTCGTCAAACGATAAAAGAAATCGCCTGCCCGTTCAGTTGAAATTTATAATGCTTCATTGACTTTTCAATGGTTTTGAATAGCGTCTTGCCGGCCGAAGCGGATCGGCCAACAAGACTTGTTCTTCCCTTATTAAAAGCGGAATATTGCTCATGTTTCTTAATCGGTCTCGTTTCGCGCTTGCCGGAGAGTTGCGCCAGTGCGCGACAAATGCGGAAACGCGTATTGCGAGACTCGATTACATCGTCGACATAGCCATACTCTGCAACCTTATACGGATTCGTGAAGAGATCGTTATACTCTTGTTCCTTTTCTGCCAAAAATGCTTTCGGATCTTCTTGCTCCTTAGCCTCTTTGCCGTTGAGAATAGCCACAGCACCACTGGCACCCATCACGGCAATCTCAGCACTGGGCCAAGCGTAGTTGAGGTCGTTCTTCAATTGCTTACAACCCATCACGATATGACTCGCCGCCATAGCTCTTGCGCAGGGTCACAGTCACCTTAGGCACCGTCGCTTCGCCATAAGCAAAGAGGAGTTTTTGCGCCGTGGTCAATCACCGCGTTATACTCCTGACCTGTACCAGGGCAGGAAGCCGGGGACATCAACGAGTGAAACGATAGGAATATTAAAGCTATCGCAGAAACGCACGAAGCGAGCTGCTTTTTCGGCTGGCGTTGCTATCTAAAACGCCGGCATAGACACTGGGCTGGTTAGCCACGATGCCCACACTTTGGCCGTTGAAGCGCGCAAAGCCTATAATAATATTGCGTGCGAACTGACTCTGTACTTCCATAAACTCGCCATCATCGACAATGGCTGAAATTACGTTGTACATATCGTAAAGCCTGATTGGGATTATCCGGAACTATTTCGTTCAACGCGTCCTCCCCTACGATCAATCGGATCATTGGTGGGCTTCAGCGGCGCGTGATCTAAATTGTTTTGAGGCAGATATTCGAGCAAATGGCGAATGAGCAGCGCAAACTCCTCTTCCGTCTTTTGCCGTAAAGTGCGCTACGCCGGAAATGAAGCGTGCACGTTCGCACCGCCGAGTTCTTCTTGCGTTACATCTTCGCCCGTCACGGTTTTCACCACCTTCGGACCCGTCAAGAACATATAACTAACGCCCTCCAGCATCACGACGAAGTCAGTCAAAGCCGAGAATACACAGCACCACCGGCGCAAGAGGCCGCAAATACCGGAGATTTGCGGAATCACGCCACTGGCTTCAATGTTGCGCTGAAAGATTTCACCAAAACCGGCCAACGCATTGATGCCTTCTTGAATGCGCGCACCGCCGAGTCGTTAAGACCGATGCAGGGAGCGCCGTCTTCATAGCAAGGGTCCATCACCTTGCATATCTTTTCGGCCATCGTGATCGAAGACTACCGCCGTTGACCGTAAAAATCCTGCGCGAAAATGAAGACCAAAGCGGCCGTGATCGTACCGGAGCCGGCCACGACACCATCACCAGGTATTGCTTCTTATCCATCGCCAAAAATCGTGGCAGCGATGAAGCTTGAACATATCCATTTTCCTCGAAGGAGCCTTTATCCAACAGCAGCGCGATACGCTCTCGCGCCGTATATTTTCCTTTTTCGTGCTGCTTGTCGATGGCCTTCTCCCCGCCACCAAGGCGAGCCTTACGGCGCAATTCGACCAATTGCTTTACTTTCTTCAGTTGTTCATTCATAATATGCAATCGTATTATTTTGGAGGGCAAAGTTACACGAAACCTAAGAAAATCAGAAGTATTTATGCCTTTTTCGTATGCTTTCAACTTCTTGCATTAGGTTTTGACAGGTGAAGTTATAGTTGCGCACTTTTGCACACCAGGCCGCCATATGCGCAAACAGTACGCGGAAAGATTGCACACTTTCTTCTCAAATGTTTTATTTCAAAGATTAGCGACGACTATACGGTGCGCGAAATATGCATTTTTATCTTTTTCGCACTGCGATCCTACAAAAATTGAGCACTTTTGAGTCTTTATTTTGAGTTACCACGCTTCAAACGTCGGTAGTTATTTTTGCTAAAACTGACCGAACCGGCCGAAAAGAATCCTACATCATTCTCCTTGATAAGCGCAAGGCGAATAAAGCAACAAGCCCTAAGCACTCACAAAGGCGAAAAGGTTTGGCCGGTGCTAGCATTCTCCCACAGATGCGAGAGAGTAAAAATTCTACTAGGGGAAAGAAATTCCAATAGGAGGAATTAAAAATCCCAACAAGTAGGGAAAAAGTCTCAAGTAGAAGAATCAATTGCAGCTCGTAGAGACGCTCTATAATAAGCATTCAGGACCAACCTTCAAATAAAAATGATGATAACGCATCAGTAGATGTGAGGTTTAATAGAAGGCTTTAGCAAGGGACTCCGGCCTCATTCTTCGGCTTCACGCAACGACTGCGCATCGTCCATAGTCGTTTTCTTTTTGATAAACGTAAACGCTTTTCAAATAAAGGTTGTAACTTTGCAGAAACATTCAGTAGCATATCAAAAATGAAAGCAGAAGAAGCCAAAAAGAATGGCAGGGTGGGCGCAGAGCAGGCGCCAGGGCGCCCCAAAAGGCGATCGCCGCTTGTTCTCCTTCCGTATAGAAGGGCGACTGGCCGACTTTATTGATAGTCATAAAAACCGAACAGCGTTTATACACAACTGTATAGAAGAGGCTTTCAACAGGAAGGAGGAAGGCGCCTCATTTTTCGTGCTTCAAACATTGGGCGACATTTATCCGGCCACGAGCGTTCGATCAATGACGCTCCCAAAGTTTGACAATGCACGCGTTGTAGCCAGCTTCCCCTGGCTTTAGCACACCGATGAGCAGGCCCAAAGTGTTGACTATCCTCCGGATGCTTTGTCCTAATCCGGAAGCTTCTTATTTGATAAAGGTAAGGGCGATTCGATGATTGATGCCGGCATCAGCGACGGAGACATTATTATTGTAGACAAAAAGTAATCGGACGCCCAGCAGGCACGAAGTGGCAGTGTGCGAATATAATGGAGAATACACCATTAAGCATATCGTGCAGCAAGCGGGAAAGACGTGGTTAGTTCCGGCCAACCTAAATATCCCCGTATAGAGATTTTTGAAGAAGATGATTTCTCGGTATGGGGCGTAGTGACTTATACGATTCCTAAACCTCGGTCATAACAAGATATGTGGGCTTTGGCTGATTGCAATAGCTTCTTTTTGTTCCGTAGAAAAAGCCTTCCATCCGGGATTAAGGGAAAGCCTGTCTGCGTATTATCCAGCAATGATGGCAACATCGTAGCGCTTACTCCCGAAGCCAAGAAGATTGGGATTAAGCGCGGCGACCCTGTGTTTAAAGTAAGAGATCTTATTTCTTGTCATAACGTGAAACTCTTCTCCGCAAATATGAAGCTCTATGCTGCGATGTCGCGTCGTGTAAACCAATATGCTACGAAAGCGCATTCATCACGTAGAAAATTACAGCATTGACGAAAGTTTTTTTGCTGCCTTGATGGCTATGAGCAACTCTATGATATAGGAGATTTTATGAGAGATATCGTAGAAAATGTACGCCTTTGGACAGCAATCCCCCATAAGGTGTAGGGATCGCTCCAAGCAAGACCTTGGCAAAGGTCGGTAGTAAGTTGCCAAAACAGTACAAAGGTTATCGCTCATGTGTGTTTGATTGATACGGAAGAAAAGAGGCGCAAAGCTTTGGCCCTTGTTGACCTATCTGACGTGTGGGGAATCGGTCGACGGACGCTAAAAAAACTAGCCTATTATGGTGTCCAAACGCCTCTGGCCTTTGCGGATAAAAGCGAAAACTGGGTGAGAAGCCGCTTTACGCTTCCGATGATTCGCACTTGGAAGGAACTGAATGGCGTCGATTGTATTGATACGACGGAAGTCATTGCCAAAGCAAACGATTTGTACAAGTCGCAGCTTTGGCAATATAGGTTACCGAACTTGAAGACCTTAAAAGCGTCGGTAGCTCATTTTGCCAGCTCTTGCGCCAACAAGCTCCGCGGCCAACATTCTCTGTGTAGAAGTATTACGGTGTTTATTGCGACGAACCGCTTTCGCGGTTTTGCCACAATATAATAATATGCTTACCTATACCCTACCCATAGCCACAGCTGACACACTTGAAATTACCAATACGGCCATCGCAATTCTGCAAGAACTCTATCGCCCAGGCATACAATATAAGAAGTCAGGGGTTATTCTTGGAGACATTTCTTCCGAAAAAGCTGTCGCGCAAAAACCTATTTGACCACATCTCTAATCGCTCTGAACGCCATCAATTAATGCACTTCATGAGATAATATAAACCAGCGCTACGGGGCGAAACCATTCTGCTGGGCATTGAGGGCATAGGAAAGCAAAAATGGACCTCCAAATGTGAGCAGCGCACACGCAATTATCTCACGGATATAAACGAGATCTATGACAATTAAGATATAAAGGCGTGCGGCAGGAATCGCACGCGCCGTCTAAAAGATAAAGGTGTAAACTTATCGTCAGATAAAGGCGGAAGGACCTTAGCCTATTGAAGCCTAGCCAATGCGCCTTTTTCACAAAAACGGTTTTGCACGCGATTTCTTGCCTTAAGCGCCTTCGAGCGTACGGCTACCCTCAACAAAAATGGTAGGCCGACTATTGCCAACCTACCAATGTTCTTGATGCCTTAAGCTTTATTTCTTTATAATGGTCTTGCCATTGACAACGTCAAATACCTTTTTCGTATTCCTTTTGAGAATGGATGTCCTTTGCAACGAGTCGGCCATCTATTGTATAAAGATCAAAAGGCTCGTCGGAGCTGGTTTCTATACGCTTAACGCCGGTAATGGGAGTAGCCATTGTAGCTTCAGATTCACCCCCCGCATAAACGGCAGAGACGGCATAGCTTTCGCCATTGCTTGCGCCTTCTGTATCAGCAAACTTACTGGCGTATCAGCATCAATGCGCTTTATCAACTTATTTCCACGATAGATATTGTAAGCCACGACCTTTCCGCAACCTGCAGTATAGGTTATGTCGTCCAACATTAACTATGTAAGTATCAGCTGTATTATTATGGATGGCAAAATAAGTGGCACCTTCCGGCAAAGTAGCAGAATATTGCTTCCATACGCCACCGTCAACTATGACTTTCGTACTCGTTGGAATAAAGTCGGCTATCGTTGTTCCTGCTTTTGAATAAAGCAATTCTATATTCTCCGGATAGTTAAGTGTTGACGACTTAAAGTTGTTCGCCCAGAAGGTAACCACTTGTTCCTTACCAGGGAGCGAAGGAGAAATAAGCCAGTTGTCAGCTTCACGATAAATTGCTGAGTTTTCTACGCTATAAAAGAGGCCGAGATAGCGACCACCGCTATGTGGGCGCAGGCAATATACTCTTCCAGGACTTTATCAGTGATCCATAGACGGGCTCTACTGAGGTAAAGGCAAATCATTTTCCTTCAGTTGGGATGCGGATAAGAACGACTAAACGGACCACGTGCTCACCTTTCTCTCCATATACTGATGTCCACTCTCCGAAATCATCAGTTTGCCCAGAGGTGTATAACGCTCCGAAAATCGTCAGTTACCACTTCAGAGGTTTCTTCTATTTTTCTGCCACTCTATAACGACCTTACCATCAGTTTTGCGTCGTTGCCGTCACGTTAGTAGGCGCAGTTTTGTAGTGAAAAGCAGCTCGACATTGGATGTCGCGACATTATCATCAGGCGTAGCATCTTCGTCCGCTGTTACTACTTCCGCTTTCAGCGAAAGCGGCGAAACGTCCACAACCGTAGTAGGACACTTTAATGATGATATAGTGTTTCTGCGCGTGGGGAGCTAACGGATCAGCTATGACTTTGCTGTCTATCAAATCATTTTCCCTGCATAGAGTCGAACCGTATAGTTTGTTCTTTCAATGCTTCCCATATTTCTAACATCTACCTTTGCGGTGATCGCGTCTCGCCCTACACGTACTTTTTGAAGGCGCATTAAGCCGATAGACGCAAATCTTTCTCCACCACATCACGCATAGATATTATCGAAGTATACGGTTTCTCCGGTTGGTGCCTGCGCAGTAAAGGTAAACGTTATAGTAAAGGCAATGCAGTATATTCAGCGTCTAATTTTACAGAGGTCGTATGCCATTCTTGTTGTGAATTATCTATGTTCGCATAGTCTACGATACATAGTTGCTTGGTTTCTTTGCCCGGAGCATCTATTCTCACGATAACCTTCCCTTTTTCCATTAGAAACTGAAGAACGATTGGCAAAGACCAATGTCGGACTGACTGCACCTTTAATAGAAATCTTTCCGGACCCCATCGTAGCACTTTATCCTCATCAGCAACTGAAACATAACCCGTACATCCACCATCGCCATCAGAAGACTATGCCTTGCATTAACTGGAAGGTCGAGTTTATCTGTCTCCGATATCCACCACATCTCATTATCTAAGCGCCCATTCTTAAAGTGCTCTTCGAAGGAGCAAAACATAGGGCTCTCCAACAAGGATGTTAGGGCAGACTAACGCGGGGGCCTTCTCCCATCGAGTTCTCTGATGATAGCGCATAGTTAATCATATCCTGTCGCCCGACGTTCGTCTTATACGGAATACTGATTGAGGTTTCTGCCACTTTTTATAAGCGTCAAGTTGGCACCCATATTCGTCTCTTCTATCTCATAAACATTGTAGCGCACATCGGCCGTCTTTACGTAGCTGCTCATAGAGCCAATTGTCGCAGCATCCCAAGTAAGCGTAATTGTGCTATCCGTCTGACTGCTTTGGATATTTGTGGGTGCAATGGGCGTATCTCAAACCGACATAGACTTCGATTCTCTTACTTTCTTTTTCCTTCTCCCAAAGAGTTCTTCAGCTAACAGAATAGGCATTGATTCCCTGTTCTGCCTCATTGTCTACATATTTATAGGAGCCATTAGGTTCAATATCCCCCATCTCACCTATTTTTTTCCCCATTACGCATAATGTCTCATCGTGAGCGGTGCTTCAAGGTTTGAACCATCAATGGCGTTGCCGGCGCAACAAAGTCTATAGTAGCTTTCAAACTACCATCATTAGCCGCTGTAACTGATACAAGGTTTGCTTCATTGGGGGCTTTCATCGAATTGCCCTCAACAGAGATGTCATCAAGCAGGAGTTGCCAGAACCAGTCGACGTCACTGGTGCAATGAAAACCAAAATAATAGACGCCATCAGCAGTCGGCGTAAATGTCTGCTTAATTGTCTCATACTCGGTATTGGTTATTTTTTGTTGCGCTACAAGCATGATGGGTCATAGCCTCTACGGTGGCTGCATTTCCACACTTTACTTCCAACAATTCAGGATAGGATATGCCCTTACTTGCTACACGTAAGAAATGTTATACACCATATTTGCTTTTAAAGTCAGTGGTGGTGTTAGTGAGCCAATCATCGTGGCTGTTATCTCCATACTGCATCTGGATCAGTGACTGTCCCGTTTCGTTATCAAGAAAATAACTCCACGTATTGCCGTCCTTGTTTGCATCAATAATGGTAAATGAAGTTAGTGCATTTTCATTGTCAAACCCTTCTCTGAAGGGTAATTCCGCCACATTGCCGGGCGCATCCTTCCTAAAAGACTTCGCACCCAAGCGCTGTTGCTCACACTTTTCAGCCCGAAAGGTCTGCTTTTGTGCCGGATGGCAAAAGGAGACTTTGCCGCTTAAACCCTAAAGTCCCTTGCAAAATTATCAGGGAAGATTTACTTTCAGCATTAACTAATCGCGGCTTATGCTGTTTTGCAGCAGTTTTTCTGCATACAGCTGCGCACTAACACTCGCTGTAGAAAGCCCGATGAGAGCCATAGTACTCAATAAAAACAGCTAGATAAAAACTCTTCATACGCTTGTTTTTGCAACACTTTTAGGTTAATAACAGGTTTAGATAAGGTGATAAATTTGTCTTAGATCTAAACAGGCTACCAAAGCATACAGTTATCAAGTGTTGCGATAAGGTAAACTATACGCTATAGTACGCGGTATCTTTCGACAGGGGTTAACATCAGCACTTTACCACCAAGAAGCAGCCCACAAGCTTTCTCGGACTAATGCCCATCTTGGTCTTGCAAATATACCTCATTTTTATCTTTATTCAAAATATTTGCAGCTATTTCAAACAAGCTGTTCGTATTTCCCGACAGGAAGTAGCGCCTCAAGACGCGCATAAGGTCTCATTATAAATAATCTGCAAATTGTCACCTTGTGCTGTTTTGCCTTAGACATTCCACGTTTGAGATCGTCTTAAAAGCCACTGCTAATCTTTTTCTATCCACATACTTTTCAAAAACGCTTCTCCCATATCGTTTGACGAGCAGAGCTAACAAGAAAAGAATAATGTACACATATAAGAGTTGAGCACCATCTGAAAAGTAAGGGCGAATGCTATAAGCCGCACCGGCAACAGCCTGATCATCTACAACTAAAGGTTGAGCATAATAGAATTTAAGGTTGTCCGGAAGAGCATCTATCACTTCTCTTTATCACATAAAAATATCCAGAACAAACTACCCTCAACAATAAGCGCCCAATAACTTTTTCACCCACGCTTTATTGATCTTAGTAAAATAGAGCAACCATAAAAACAGAAGATTAAGCCAACCATAACACACCATCGTAAGCATCGAAAGAACAAGAAGTTCGTAACCTAATGCTGTCATTTTAGCTAAAGACAAAGAACCCTCGCAAACGCCCACGAGTATAGTTGCCATTACATATAAAAAGCATTTGAACGCCCCAAAATATAACGAGCAGCGAAATGACGCATATAATAAACGTTTTACCTTTTCCATTTTTCTAAAAGCGATTCACTTAGGTCGGTGGCTATCTGTTCTAAGAATGATTGTAGGCTTGACAGCAAAATGTGTCTTGCCATACACATAGAAGTCATCGGAGTACTATTCCGCTTATGATACACTTCCGTCAATCACGACCAATGAGCCGGAATAGGAATCTGCCTTTGCTCTTTTCAGCTCCAAATGTACAACTTTATTCTTTTTCCGCACCTCATTAAAATCACTTCCGCGTACTGCGTGGCACTGATTTCATCAGGCACAAAAGAGCAGCAACACCCGCTCATCTACCCTAATTGAGGGGATCTCCGGCAAGGCTCGCTCATTACTAAGGAGAAAATCACCCTCATTACTTATGATTTTTCTTCAAGATTTTTGCAAGATAAAACCTATTCCTCGTATTTTTGTAGCGATTAGAAACGACAAGACTTATGCGGACGTGATGATGTTTCTCGGATTAAAAACAAACTGGGCCGGCTTCAAGCAAGCACTCAGCTATCGTCAGAAGATAGCACTGTTTCTTTATTGGGCATCATCGTAGGCTCAGGCGGATTATTTATGTATCTCTTGAGAATGCACACTACATCATCGGCGATGATCCGAAGACTATATCAATTGCGCACATTATGTCGCCTTATTATGCTACGTGGAGCCATTCGTCTCACGCGCGTGATGCTACGTGCAACGACCGCCACGTCCCTAATGGCAATATCTTGTCGCATTATCTACTTTAAGGGCAAAGATGGTACGAAGCACGTGGCTTACTTTGTGACAAGGAGTGAGCGCCAGACGATTATGGCTGAAGAAGCATCGGCCGAGGTTGTACTGGACAACCGTATTCGTTGCCACAAACAACTGAAACACAGAATTTGTAAAAACAGGACGCATTGATTATATGATGGCGCAACGTGGCGAAGGAAAAGCCTGCTGGGATTGCCATCGCAACGTGCCTCACGGCGGTATGAACTCGCTTTCGTCGACTCCGGCGCAGAATTTGTGGAACCGCTGCCCCTCAGTCCGGTACCTCAATGGTTGCAGAAGATGTTAGGCCATGAAGTTGTCCCCAATCTGCGTTAGCGAATCTATTGATAGTAATCACAAACGCACAACGCAAGGCGCCGCCGACAGAGCAGCAAGCAGCGGCCGACCGCCGAAGTATAAGAATCAACATAATAAACATCGTCGCAGCCGCGACGCATTCATAAAGCAAAATTCCTGAATTCTGCAGTGGCAAAACAATTGAAAAATGGCAGGATGGTTGCTCTTCGGTGGAGCAATGGTCATGTCTTCGTATTAGGCCTGATTTGTTCTTCACTATTAGAACGCAGGGCGCGGAAGTGGCGAGTATCTTCAATAATCGCCGCGTACAAATGATCGACCTGATTGTATCGCAGAACGAAAATTTGCCGAAGACTTTCCGAGAGAATATCAGTCGTGGGCGATGACTGCTGACAGCAACTTTCGAAAAGCAAATACAACGGTTCGCAGGAAAAAGGATGTGCCCGAAGAACACCCTGAGATGGTCATCTCTTTGGGATGGCTATTCTTTGCTAGAGAATACAACACGCCGCGGACACCCGCCATTGCGTAGAAGATCTGCTTAAGATCCTCCGCACGGGCAGCCCGGGTGTTGACGGGCAACGGATATACAGCCAGGGTACGTGCTGGACTTTGCAAAGGTCCGGATGTGCCTCGCTTGATGCGCGAGCATGGGTACCTGACAAATTCTATGCAGCGAAATGGAGCGATTGGGGTGATCAGGTAATCGAACACCGTGGGCTGCTCCGACTGTCACGATGCTCGCACGATGAACAGGCTCTGTCGCGCCCTGCACTTTATGAAGCTTGGGCTCGCGTAGGTAAGGGATGTTCGCGGCGGGCTTAAATGAAATGCGCAGCTTGGTTTGTGCAGTGTCGCATACGAGTACTACTGAGAAAGAGAATGGCAACTACTTGCACTTCCCACAGGAGAAGGGCTTACGCTGTGAAGATGCGGAAGCCACTACGACAGCATCGGCTTCTATGATTATATAAACCCATTATCAAAGGCTAAGATCCTGAAAGCGCAGCACCCGGCTACGAACTCTTTATGCAGGGTATTCACGGCCAGCGGCGTCTCTGTGCCGACTGCCATATGCCGTATATCGCTGAAGGCGGCGTCAAGTACACGGATCACCACATTATGAGTCCGCTTGCTCACATCGACCGCACTTGTCAGACTTGCCATCGTCAGGATGCCGAGACCTTGCGTCAGAATGTCTATGAACGCCAACAGAAAGTGTACGATTTCCGCAAACGCGTAGAGAAAGAGTTGGCTAGGCGCCACATCGAAGCGAAGTTTGCTTGGGACAAGGGCGCTACGAAGCAGAAATGAAAGAAGCGCTCTCCGACCTGCGCAAAGGCCAATGGCGCTGGGATTACGCAGTAGCCAGCCACGGAGCAGCCTTCCACGCGCCTCACAGTGATGCGCCTCTTGGCCGGCGCAATGGAATACGCAAAGGATGCCCGCTTGCAAATCGCACGCGTTGTGGCTAAACACGGCTATACGGGCACAATTCCTATCCCCGACATCTCTACACGCGACAAAGCAGCTAAGTATTGCAGTGCCTTGAGCATGCCTAAACTGCGCCAACAGAAGAAGCAATTCACAGACACAGTTGTTCCGAAATGGATTGAAACGGCGGGAAAGAACAAAAGGTTTATCACTGCCTATCTAACGCCAATGCAGAAAATGGGCAAACTATAACTTATCAAACGATGGGAGACGAGAGCTAACAAAACTCGTCCCCATCGATTTTTGTTTCATTCATACAGATCCAAACGTACAAATGCTGAAAGTATCTGCTCGGTATAAGTGCAAAGCACAAAGCGAGGTAGCGGACAGAACCGAGAGGTTACCCGGCGATTACAGTACTTTATTAAAACTATGTGAATAAACCTCTACCACTGAAAGAAGGCATCGCCATCGCGCTTAATAATACTCATCGGCCTCATCCTTCAGTTTACGATCGGTCCCTTAGAATGGGGACTTTTATGTGGCTCAGGGCTAATATCATTGCACTGACAGCCTTTGTCGCTATCTTGCTCGTGATATGGCTGCTGCGGAAATAATTTTATTTCTGTCGCTTTATGGCCTCACTGCAGGCAGCCGTTCCGGCCATAGCGGGGGCTGCGTTGCTCACATAATTAGCATGGGCGTCACCCGCCAACCGCCTGAAGGCAGGATTGCCTGCTGACCCAATTGGTCTTACTAAGATGCTCAACTTCTGGCCGTTTATCCTCGTTTATGTTTGGATGACGGCTATCACGGGCGAAGCCACCCTCTTACAACTCACGCGTTCTCTTGGCGCCGACTGCCTTCCCTTCGTTAGCCACTTGGGCCTCTTCATCGTCTTGACGGCGGCACACTGGCAATGCGGATATGCAGCGCTTGGAAAAATGTTTTGTGAGCAGGAAAAGTAGAATGGCGCGGCCTTGATGCCTGGAAGAATGTTCACAGACTGCCCGTGGCCATTCAATTGGAGAAGTTCACAATCGACGAATATCCCCCAAACTGGTCGTCATCAACCGCCGCGGCTCACCGCAACCGACCAAAAAGCCGGAAAACTTAATACTGGACAAGGGCACTTCGCGCGGGAAACCTTGCCGGCTGGAAACATTGAAGTCGTAAAGCGTATTGACGATGCTATGCCGGCAGCGTTAGTACGTATGGTCGGTAAGATGCCTACGGGCATGATGGCCACACATCCGCATGGACCTCTGGGCTTGCGCGCAACAATGAGGGCTATGCACAGAGCGAAGCGCCCGGATCAGCTTGCGCCATCTTTGTCAAAGCTACGCGCGGCGCGGAAGTATTAGGATGGATCTCCTGCGCAGTTATATGTTCCCCCTACCAAGGTCTTAAACTCGACAATGAGCATACACTCGTAATGCCCAACCGCGAGCCGCGCCGCTATGCCTCCTTGGTCGACATCTACACGATGGATGGGCAGAATATTCAAACTGAGATAGAGGTCAACAAGCCTTTTTCTATTTCCAGATGGAAAATATATCAGCCTAGCATATAACGAGCAAATGGGCAAATGGAGCAATGAGTCTTCGAACTCGTTACGGATCCTCAGCTTCCCATTGTCTATGTGGTATCTTTTTATGTTGTTAATCGGCGCTGTCGGTATGTTTCTCACGGCAGGCCAGCAAGAAAAGGAGAGGAGGTCACAAGATGATAAGTTGAATCATTTTATCCTGTTTAGCCCATCGCTTCCGTCCTGTGTTGGTCACACAGGTGCTTGCGCTTTGGAAAGATAAACGCAAACCGGCTTTTTGCAGCTACGGGGGTCGGTAGCCATATTCTTCACCTATATTGTATTGATGTGGATCAGCCTGAGCGCCCTCCCTCCGCACAATGGGTGAAACGCGTCTGGTATAGTTTCTTCCTTCCCTGGCAGGCATTATTGTTTACAGTCGCTGGCGTTATGAAGTGGGATTCTTAGTTTCTCCACGATCCTATCCACCGTCTTTATTTGTATCAACATTTTCAAACCGGAGATACATCTGAAAACGCTGATGCCGGCACTCCAAAGCTCCTTGGTTTGCCCCGCACGTGATCGTCTATATGATGGCTTATGTGCACTCTTGGGGAGCAGCTGCTTTGATGTCGCTCTCATCTCTTGTTTTTCAAGAAAAGTGAAAGTCACGGAAAAGAAATACACATCACAGACGACCTTGCGCAATGTCGGACTTCGTCATGACGCTCGGTATGCTGATGGGCGCACTTCTGGGCAGAAGCTTTGGGGGCACTATTGGAGTTGGATCCGAAGGAGACGTGGGCAGTTATCACTTGGCTGATACCTCATCTATATCCATTATCGATGGTATAAGCCACACAATCTGCGACCCGCACTCTGGACGCTGATCATCTCCTTCTGCCTTTACAGATGTGTTGGTGGGGCATCAACTATCTCCCGTCTGCCCAAGGCTCAAGCGTGCATACGTACAACTAGTAATAGGCGCTACAAGCTGCCTCTTCCCGAAGATTCCTTTATCTCGTGCCCTTTCGCCGGATAAGGAATTTTTTGATTTGACTCTGTGCTTACACACCTATCAATAGGAGGAGAAAGAGCGATGAAGCGAGCACAGATAAACGCCTACAAACGACTAAGAAAAACATTTACATCAAAAATAGTAAGAGGAACGACGTTCAGAGGCCAAACAGCATACCTTTCATAACACACTGAGATTTCTAAAGGTCTCATAAGTGCCTAAAACTTTCTCTAATAAAGAAAAATTGTCTTAGGAGACAATTTTTCCTGGCTTCCTAAGTGCGTGTTTAAATTTTCTGCTAAGACACTTACTTTCTCCTAAGCTAATTTTTAGGGCTACGGAGGAAGGAAAAATCTTGACAGAAGAGGCAAAATACAAGGTATAAGTAAGCCATAAAACAGAGGTGGAAAAGCAGGTGTTTACTGATGGGCAACTTGATCGAAGAAAGTAGCAATCAGTAGCCGGAATTAGGGCGAACAAAGAGTGAAGTCATTGATCGAAAAAGTCGACATCAGCAAAAGATCCATGTTGTAGCTCTATCGGCACAGACTGATGATAGCGGCCCGCTTCCTAACAGGAGGCGGGCCGCTGAAATTAGTTGTCGTGCACGAAGGCTTATCCGCAGTGGAAGAAGCGTTGTACGAGTTCGAGTTGTGCTTCCGGATTATTTTTCGATATCAGCGCGGAGCGTCTTTATCATTGTAATCACGCAATTCTTTTGATGATACCATCGATCATCGCTGCACTGAAGATGCCTTGCTCCTCATATACCTTGCGTTGACGCTCGAGGCAGTCAGCAGAAGCCACACAGCTTTCATCAGGCAAAGAGTTGATCTTCTCTAAGACAGCAGCATTCTTCGGATCGTGGATGTTCACTGCTACGAAAGTCTTTTCTACTACTTCGAGCGCATCGGGCATTTCGAAAGCCGTGGCGGCAAGCTACGCAAAGGCCGGGCCAAGAGTTGGTAAAGATCTCGCACTACCATCGCCGTTACGGATCTCAACCGTTTGCTTCATAGAAGTATCGTAGTGCTCCATCGGTTGTTGCGGATTTGCTCAGGCTCATATCCACATCCTTAGCTCCAGCCAAGGGGTACGCGTACCAATGCAGAGCTGGTTGCAGCAAGCCCCCAGCAAAATGTTTGTCAGGAGCTTCGGTGAGGCACGAGGCGGAAGTAAGACGTCGGGTTCTGTGCCGAACGCCGTCAAACTCGAGCCAAATCCATCATACCCGCAATAGCTTTTCTTCGCGTTGTCGCTCACGCCGCCATTCTCAAAGCATCAAGTTTTTGCCATTCTGCACTAAAGCGCATATGAATATGGAGGCCGCTACCGGCTTTTGCCCGTGGTAATCTTCGAGCGAAGGTTACGTTGTAGCCTCTTGGAAGCGCTTATGTTGCGGATAATCCATTTAGCTACGACGAGCTGATCGGCTGCGTCGATAACGTTAACGGGGAGGAATTCGATCTCGTTCTGCTCGTAGATAAAGCCATTCAAACGGAAGTTACTACCCCAGAGTGACCGTATTTAATCTGACCGCCTGCACGCGCAATAGCGTCCATACATTTTTACGCGAGAGCATTGGTCTTGCGAAAGGATCGCTTTCGTGATAGTTGCGTTGGTCCGTTGCAGGAAAGCATCGTCCCAGGCATAATCACATAGTATTCCAACTCGCCCATTGCCTCAAACTCAAAAGCCTCAGAGTCTTTGTAAAAGCAGCAGCAGCTTTTTGAGTGTCTGCTCCGGACCACTTGCCAAAGCGTTGCCTTCAGCATCAGAAGAAGCCGCAAAGCAAAGCAAGCGTAGGAATCTCAGCAAAAGGATCAACGAAAGCCGAGAGAAACGCGGCAATACATAAAGTCCGAGCTGAAGCTTGAACAGACTTGAACAGATTTGAGCCATGTCAACACGCTCACCGCAAGTGAGGATTGTATCAAGATAGTTCATATCTGTAATTACGAAGTTCAATCGTCTTCAAACGTCCATCGCCGGCAGGATAAAGGGAAGTTGACCATACGAATGCCATTTCGCTGATAAAGCGAACAATGTCGGCTTTTCGTGAATTCCGCCGTGGGCTTGTTCAGATAACGTACAACGTCATTCGCGTTGTATTGAAATGAATTTTTCCATAACCGATGAGAGTTACCAATTAGTAAGTTATTTTGTGTAGTACTGCGGGCAAATTTAGGCATTTATTTCAATTAGGCAAATTACGCGCGCATTTGTTTAGAAATTATGTGTGTTTTTCCCGTTTTCTTTCAGATGATCATCAGGCGAATAGGCGTACAATTAAGCGACAGAAGCGAAAAGATCGCCCTGCCGCTTATGGATAAATAGCTGAAATAGCTTATTGCTTATTAACAATATGGAGCGTATTGGTCGGAAAGGGAATGTTGAGAGCAGGATCAGCATCTATTGCGGCATAAAGCGCCTCATTCATCTTAAAACGAACATCTAAATAGTCAGCTCTCTTAACGTAAGCTTGCACCATAATGTCGACACTGCTGGCATTGAGGTTGGTCACTTCAATAAAGAAGGGGGCTAAAGGTTCGCCTGCCTCTGACGTTGGCTCTCGAAGCAGGCGAGGCTCAGCATCCAAGCAATTCTGTATGACCTTTTTCGCATGAGTGATGTCGTTACCATACTCAATACCGACAACCCACTGCGCACGACGGAGCTCAGACCTAGACTGATTGATCACGACCGGAAGTTGACATCTGGCCGTTAGAATATATATTGTACGCAGATCGTTCGTCATGACGATTGTATGGAAAAGCAAAATTTCTTTCACCGTCCCCTCATTACCTTGTGCCTCAATGTAGTCGCCCACCTTATAAGGTTTGAAAAGTAAGATCACCATACCTCCGGCTACGTTCTGCAAATTGCCGGATAGCGCCATACCAATGGCAACGCCGGCTGAGGCCAAGAGGGCGGCTAACGACGTCGTGTTAATTCCTAAGGCGCCAACGACGGAGAGAATGAGCAGGATGAGCAGGACGATATTGACTAAGCTCCGCAAGAAACCTGTGTACGCCGGGGTCTATCGTGCTGCGCTCAAGCATCACAGCGAAACACGCGATTGAGCAACTTAACTACAGCAGCGCCCCATAATAAAACAACGAGCGCAATCAGTATGCGCTGCCCTATCATAATACTCGCCATCAAGCAGTTTATCTAACAGGCGATCCAAACGCGAGACACTGACTGCAGGCAGCTCAACTAAAAGATATAAAATGCATAATTCTAAATATAGGATCGCGGCAAGTCCTTATTCTGAAAGAAGAAGAAGCACATTTGTCGCGATCTTATGGATGATTGATTTACTACTTTTTCTAAGATACGTCGCGCACCGATGCTAACGTGCGCCATAATAGGCCGAGTTGGAATTGTCTATTTTGACCCCGTGCGACTTGCGTGGATAAACTTAAAAACTATTTCCATCTGCAGGAGACGTCAGTTACGATGCCTACGTGGTTTACGCAGGACGAGATTGCGCCTCGCCCGAAGAAGACTAAGTCGCCCTTCTGTAAGTCTGCTAATCTGTGTAATGGGGGCGCCTTCTCATATTGTGTGCGCGAAGAGCGCGTAATGCTCAAATTCTCTTTCTATAAACGTAACTCGTGAAACCCTGAGCAATCGAAGCCACTTTTGGGCTGCTTTTGTCCCTGCGCGGTAGCGAGTGCCTATATATTGTAAAGCGGTCTGGTACGATGCTTTCTGCTTTCTCAGGATCATCGTCTGCATCCCTGATCGATTGTTACGTCAAATGTCGTCTTTTCTTTCAATATTTATGGCTTGCGCAGTAGCAAGAGAAAATGCCAAAACGCTAAGGCCGTAATCGTATTTCTTAGTCTCACTTTGTCGTCTTTATTTTATAGGATTCGACTTTCTTAATACTGCGCTAAATTACAAAAATCATCGTAGTTAAATAAGCACCTTTAGTTTTTGCACGTATACCCTTCTGTGCGCGAAAAGCAGATTCCTGTTTTAACACACTTGTTTTCACTTGCTTACGGACAAAGGAACCCATTAAAAATTTTGCGCCGCGATTATTTAGCATTATTTAAGAACCCATATGCTGCAACTTTTAAGCATTTCATCCGTCATTGATACTATGCAGATTTACTTCTGTATTTGCGCGAGAATTGTGTAATTCTGCACATCATAAACAATAGATTCTTCTGATTATGCCGCTACATTTACTCATTGCACCCGACTCTTTCAAAGCTTGCCTGTCTGCTTCGCCGTGGCGCAGGCGATGGCCGAAGGGTGTTCGAGGCGTGGTGACCGATGCCACACTCTCTTTGCCCTTTGAGTGATGGAGGTGAAAGGTTTGACCGGACGTATTGGCTGCTCGCCACCCACAATAATATATATAAGGAGGTCGAAGGGCCGAAGGCTGCCTCGCGCGCCGCCTGGCTTTCGATGAAGAGCGGCGACCCAGCCGTCATCGAACTGGCAGCGGCTTCCGCCATGCGCGCTGCTAGCACATGAGGCCTCTTCCATTGGGGCGCACGACGCGCGGTACGGGGCAATTGATGCTCGATGCCTTAGATCTGGCTGCACGACTTTTGCTTCTCGGACTAGAGGAAGCGCTACGAGCGATGGAGGCGTAGGCTTGCTGCGAAGTTTAGGCGTTCGCTTTTTGGATCGAATGTAGAGCGCGAAGGCTGATAGGATTGACGATTTTCATCGCATAGCGAGCATTGATACGGCGGCAGTCTCTCCCGCTCATCGTGAAGTGTCGTATCCTCCCTACTCTGCGACGTCGATAATCCGCTCTGCGGCCCGCGCGCGGCGCAGCATACTTTCGCCCCACAAAAGGGCAAGCCCGCAAGAGGTGGGCTGCATTGAACGGCCCTCACCCATCTGGCCGATCTGTATCAAAAGCAGGGCGTCAGTCTGCACCAATGCCCCGGGTGCAGGCGCGGCAGGCGGCACTGCGGGCAGTTTTGGTAGCAACAATGGGCGCAACAATCAAACGCGGCATCGACTTTTGTGCTGGCTGATGCTGACTATGCGGCGCAAGCATCGCAAGCCGACCTTATCTTGACAGGCGAAGGACACGCGGATGCGCAAAGCGCTGGGCGGAAAAGCTGCCGCACGGCGTGTTGCAGGCCACTGCTACGTATCAAAACCTGCATATCTATTGGCAGGAGCAGTGGACAACGCCGATTACACTCAAGGCAGCCGGCTCTTGCTGAAGTATTGCCCGTGACGCCGCCTACCACCTCTCCGAAGCACTGCAACCGAGGTGCGCCAGTCATCTGCGCCGCACGGCTGCGCAAAGGGCCGTACAAGCCTATATAGAAAAGAAGAACATTAAACACAATCATACGCTTAACAATGATGAGGTATAGTAACGACAATGTGCGGCGTCGCGACCGCCTTATGGACGAAGCGCGCGCCTTAGAACTAATCAAATCGGATGAATATGGCTTCCTTTCTATGATCTCTGCCGAAGGCAAGCCCTACGGCATCCCACTTAATTATGTTTGGGACGGCAATCATTCAATCTATTTACATATGCGCGCCCGAAGGGCGAAAGTTGAAGCATTGGCAGTGCACCCTGAAGTGACATTCTGCATAGTTGGCCGAACCCACCTCTTACCCAACAAATTTACAACTGAATATGAGAGCGTACTCCTGTCGGGGCGTGCTCGCATTGATCTATCTGAAGAAGAAAAGATGAACGCACTGCATCTATTGATAGCCAAAACTCGCCCAACGACTCAAGAGATAGGGGCTAAATATGCTGAGAGATCTCTTTCATCGCGTAGATATCATTCGCATTGACATTGACGAATATGCGCCAAGCAAAAAGTGTAAAGACTGCCGATTAAGCCTCAGGACCACTCTTTCGCGCACCGCCTTTACCCGTTACGCGAGGAGCAGCAAACTATCCACTTTATCGTCATTCCTATTCGGTTTAAGCAAGGCTTGCATCGGCTTTATCCATCTACGCTCTCTCTTCTTCGGAAAGTATAGCGCATATAGAAAAATAGAATATGAATAAAACATATAGGGATTTTAAATTTATAGATTTCAGAACTAGGGTATTGAGAAATCCCAATCCACCGGTGCAATCCTTATAGGAAAAAGCGCCCCCATAGCCCTCGAGGCTTAGCTAAACACCCTGTATCCCTCCACTAAGTAAGAACGATGTCCAAGCATTGAGAAAGAATTAGGCATGGAAATTCTATCGATTATAAAAATCTTTTCGTTAGATGAGCAATGGGTTAGACATATTGGTTGGAACCTTTTGTTTAGACGGGTTAAGAAGAAACTATAAAAGAAGTACCGATGAAAGCCGCCAACCGTTTTCGATTATTACTGGCAAACATTCGGGAAAGACACGAAAATGCCGCAGACGACCATTTCCTTTATAGGCGGTTATGACTGGGACGGTTCTTATCTTTATATAGATAAAGAACAAGCACCGTGCACTCATTGTGATAGAGACGATGCAACCTCCCTATTCCAATGGGAAAGCGTTCGACAGATGCTTATATCAGAGTTAAAGAGGATATACTCACTGTTTGATGAGGGGAAGATAAATAGATAAAGACCTTTATACCACCCCAATTGTAAAAGGTAATAGAAGCCTCGTGATAGTTAGTCATATAAGTATCAGTGAACACCCATACAAGGGTATTGACGAAGCAAAATAGCAATTTCCGGTCTATACAAGAACAATCCATAAATGAAAAGAAAAATTTTCGCCATAATAACAATAGCTATGCTTCTTTTCTCTATCTTATTCTTTATTTTTAAAGATGAGAGAGAAAAAGGAATTGACGACAAAGGCGATCAGATTATCGAGAAAATAGAAGCATTTAGACAGAGACATCATAAGATTCCTAAAACTCTAAACGAGTTGGTTTTCTACTAATGACTGATGGAGCAAAATGTTATTTCTATGATGTGTCTATAATGACACGACCTTTATCATCATTTATCATGTCTATGGATTATAATAAAACGTATTATTCGGATGTCAAAACCAATGGGAAATATGGATATCGCGAATTAAAGTTAAATTAAGGATACAAACTGGTGTAGTGTACTGAATAAGTTGACACTTTCTCAATCACAAAGGAGTAAAAATTTCTATGTCTCATTACAATGAATCAGAGAAAAGTACTCTTACATCAGTATGCAACAAGTGGTTTAACCGTGATGAGTTCTCTCTCGTCACGGTATCCCTTTTAAGTACATTCCATCGTATTTATACCGAATATGGCTCACCCGACGTCCTCGTCAGTAGCATATCTTATGAAAAAGAAGATATCCCCGTTAAGCTTGAAGAGCCACAAGCGCAGCTATTACGCGAGCGCAAGGCTCATGAAAAGAGATCAAACGTCTTGAAAAGAATTGGCCGTTGAAAAACTTTATGGTTTGGCCAACAAGACGATGATCGACCTTGCTGAGAAGAAATACAACATCCGTATACAAGAAAACTCCGCTGCCAAAGTAATCAAGACCTTGTCGCAGGGAAAAGAAAGACAGGAATTAGTAACTCATCCTGTCAGTTTACTCTGCGGTTATCTTGGCACAAGCAGACAAGGATATTCATCGCCAGTGGATCGTTCTCTGAGCTGGACGTCCTGCGCAGCAGCATCGTGTTCTATGCGCAGGAGCTTCGCAGCTCTACCCAAGGGCTGGCATACGCATCCTTTACGAGCCATGCCGTCGCAAATATGCTAGATAAGTTTTACCATCAGGGCGCGACCAATGCTAGTGAGCTCTTCCTGCTCCAATGGTCTGCGCCTTCGCCGTCGCAAAACGCCCAAGGACGACCAACTCCAATCACCACTACTCACATCTATGAAGACCTTCTCAACACAAGGCCTGTTACATCCCGCCCGCTTCGGCGAGCTGTGAACCGTTATGGATATCACTCACGTGGCAACCTCTCTCGGGTTGGGCTCATCTCTTGGTAACCGATGCCGCTTCACGTCTGATCGTGGGCTGGTGCCTCGCATCCGACCCTCGAGAGACAAGGTCCGATGAAAGCCCTCTATGGCCATCGATTTCATACGAAAGTATAATGTCGAACTCGCAACTCGCACACCACTCCGACCGCGGCGCAGCACTGTTGCAATGAGTACGTCGACAAACTCAAATCTCTTGGAATCAAATAAGATGACACAAAGCGGAGACCCATTTGCACAACGTCCCGGCCGAGAGGATGGACATACGCTCAAGAACGGATGGCTCTTCAGTACAGAAGACAAAAAGTCTGCAGCAGGTCAGGCGCCTCACAGAAAGCCATCGAACTGCACAACACGTTCAGACCGCATCAAGTCTGCAGATGAGAACGCCAATGGAAGAAGTCGAAAGGTTGACGGCATAACTTCCTCGGCACACATTATTAAGTCAAAACAATAAAAGAAGGAGCAGGAACAACGCGCAACAAGAAAAAATAAGAGTAATTTTGCAATTAGAAGACAAACTGTCAACGAACTATGAAGTAAAGAAAAAGAACAAGACAAGCCTTGCTGAATTTAGCAAAATAAACTTGTCAAAGAAGAATGAAATTAAACCAAAGTTGTCAACTAATTCTAGGACATTACAATTATTATAGGATAGAAAGAGAAAACAGAATGAGTAAATATGGCTAAGAAGCAGTCAGGATGT
>BNJV01002169.1_pt1 | contig 80253 bp, 141 predicted proteins | sample 8540591 | NCBI WGS metagenome assembly BNJV01 (sample SAMD00202457, study PRJDB9452) | human saliva metagenome | host: Homo sapiens | reverse complement strand
AGTTGATCTTCAAAAACCAGGAATGAAGTTGCCAGAACCGATTTGCAATGGGTAGGATTTACCTTCACCGCCATCAAGCTTTGCCGTCAACAGTACCTTTGAAGTCGATGACTGCGAAGTCGCCTTGTTCCACCTTAGCATCCTTGTCTGCAACAACCATTTCCGCTTGTTGTTCAGCGATATTTTTCAATTGATCTTGAATTTGTTCGTCAGTTACCTTAGCTTCTTCTTTTTAGCGTCCAAGCCTTTGTATTCACCCAATTTAACATCAGGGCGTTTTTGTTACAGTTGCTTTGAAGATGAGGTCTTTACCTTCTTCAAATTGTACTTGTTCGATTTCAGGTTGGGACACAGGAACGATTTTTATTTTCTTGCAAAGCAGCTGTGTAGTTTTTGGTTAACGAGGAAATCGTAAGCTTCGTTCAAAACAGCTTCTTTACCATAGTTCATTTCGATGACATTGCGTGGTGCTTTACCTTTACGGAAGCCAGGAACGTTCACTTGGGAAGCAATGCGTTTTACCGCTGCTTTAATACCAGCCGCAACATCAGCAGCAGGTACTTCGATAGTTAATTCTACAACGTGTTGGTCAACGTTTTTTAAGAGTTGCTTTCATTTTAAAATATGTCCTCCATAGATAGGGGCTTAGAGCCCAACTTTCTGTAGTATATTATGCACTACTCATAATACCATACATCCTTCATTAGTGCAAACCGCCTAAAGCCTTGAAAGACGCATAAAAAGAGGGCCTCCTAGGACCCTCTTCTTTCCTCTACAAGATGATAGATGATTACCATTCTTAACTAGTCCTAAAAATTCTAGAACTAGTCATTTTCCTTAGCAATCAATTCAATAACATCGCGACGAGCAATTTCACCGATTAAGTGATTCTTTGCATCCACTACAGGAACTGTCTTCAAATGTTTGTCCAACATCACGGCAACCACTTCTTCTACATCTTCATCAGCTTTAGCAGTAATAACCTCTTCTGTCATTAATTCTGCCACAGAGGAGGCCAATAATTTAGTAAATTGTTCATTATATTCGCCAATGCCATTGTAATAAATGGAAGCACCCAAGACATTTACATAATGAGGTACATGAGGACGAATTTTTTTGTAGAGCAAATCCTTCCGTAATAATACCCAACAATGTATTTTCTGGGTCTACAACAGATACGGCAGAAATATTATGGCGAACTAAGAGTTTTTGCTACGTCTGCAATAGGTGCATCCTTAGCGACAGTAACAGGGTATTTATTCATTACATCTTGTACTTTCATAGTGAACAACCTCCATTTCAATCTTCTTAATTATATATTTCACCGTCAGTGTATATCTTTCCTCTTTTTAGCAAGATTTTTACCAATGGTAGGGTTCATGGCGATTAATCTTACAAGCCCGGTAGATCTGTTCTACCAAGAGGAGACGTACCATTTGGTGGGTGAAGGTCATGGGGCTAAAGGATAGCTTATAGTCTACAGCTCGTCGGAGGTCTTCCGACACCCCAAAAAGCACCACCGATGATAAAGGTCATATCCGACCGCCCATCGACCTCTAGCTTGGAAATGGTCTCAGCCAGCTGCTCAGAGGACATAGGCTTGCCATAAACATCTAAGAGAACCTTGTAGGAACTCTTTGGGGCCGCTTTAAGAAGTCGGTCACCTTCCTCTTCGACAACTTGAAGGCGGTCCGCATCCGATGGCTTGTCACCTATCTTAGATTCATTCAGCTCTTGGATGACAATCCCCCATAAGGACGGGTCCGCTTGACGAACTCCGCTACCCCTTCACGTAGGTAGGGCTCCTTGAGCTTGCCAATGCATACAATGGTATATTTCATAACTAATTCTTATCCTCTTCATGAAAGCCTTCTTCTCCTTGGTACATGGAGACCCTTCGATCCGGTTGGGCATGAGTTAAGCGCATTTCTGGACCAATCTTTATACCCGCATCGACGATAGTATGGCCCACTGTATAAGTCACCTTCTCCATAGTATTGTTATTCTCTGACCGATGGGCTAAGACGACCTTCATAAAATCAGGTCGCTTCATCATGGTCAATACTTGAACTGCCATGGCATTAGATAAATGGCCTTCATCTCCAGAAACGCGTTGTTTTAGGAAAGGAGCATACTTGCCAAAGAAAAAGCATATTTTTTTATCGTAATTGGCTTCCAAGACCAAAAGGTCTGTATGATCTATATGCTCAAGCATATAGTCGGACACCAAACCCGTATCAGTCATAACCGTAGCCTTACAAGCCCCCCATAATAACACATGGCATGAGGGTCGGCCGCATCATGGCTAACCTTAAAGGGTTCTAAGTCGATAGAACCTAGCGAAAAGGAAGTCTTTGTAATAGGCACCAAACGCTTATCCGGCACTAGGAGTTTATTAGACAAGGCCCGCCAAGTAGCCTCGCGGGTATAAACCGGTAGGTCATATTGCTTGAGTAATTGAGGCAGTCCGTTCACATGATCTGAGTGTTCATGTGAAATAAAAACGCCTTCCACCCGCTCCATACTAATACCCAATTGCTTAAGACCATTTACGATACGGCGACACGATATACCCGCATCATGGAGGATCACAGAATCCCCATATTCGATGGCTGTACAGTTACCCTTAGAACCACTAGCTATAACATGAACAGCCATTTTTAGAATCTGTCACAAGAACCTCTCAATCCTGCTAGCAGCCAATAATGACTACGTATGCCTTACTTTTGCAGGCTTTCCAATCGATTAACAAAGTACTTCATAGTATCCTCTAAATTAGGACCGCGGCGGAACATGTCCCCCCACCAAAAAAACATGGTGTCATTACCATAGAGGTCAACCAGTTCAGCCAAACGCGGATCAGTCACTCCACCCCTGGGGAAGGAATGGCCGCCGGCATGGATCCAAAAAGGCTCACGAATGGCGGCAGCAATCCGCAAAAACCTGTTCCCGGGTAAAGGTAAACCGCCCACCATAGGACACATAGATTGGCATATCGCCCCCATCATCCGAGGGATTCGCCCCTAGCCATAGGTAATCAGCAATACCAGATAGTCCCGGCAAGGCAAAGCCTCCCAGCATAGCAGGATGGGATATAATTGGCAAATTCAATTGATCACAAGAAGCCAACTTATGCATCCAGCCAAAGCCTACTAAGCCCGGTGTGATCATAAGTGCTGTAGCCCCGTTCTCTTTAGCATAAAAAGCTCGCTCCCATACATCAGTACCATCGCCTGACACATTAGCCGCATAAAGAGCCCTATTTCCCGTCGCTTCATTCGCCTCTGCTACAGCGGCTGCACAAGAGGCCACCCGTTCTTTGAAGGCAGAAAAAGACTGGTTAGTAATGCCATGATCATCCTTAATAACATCCACCCCACCCGCGTGTAGGCAGCACATATTGGCTAGCGTCTTTGTATCCGTCCCCATGGGTTTTAACCACGGCCTGAATCATAGGGCGAGTCGGTACCCCAAGGAGTTCTCGTAAGCCTTTAAGACCATAGCGCGGTCCCTTAAAGACCTTCTCCATTGCTGGTGTTAGGCTAAAATCTGTCACCCATATATGGGGCTGTAGTGAGGAATTACCAAACAGAACATTCAAAAAAACTGAGTGGCCTCCATGGCGGTACAAGCTTCATCATAGGAAATCTTAGCTAGGAAGTGAGTGCCCTCTCCTACAAGGTCCTCTACCCGACCCTTAACCTGATTGCTGATAAAATCATCCTCACCAAGTCTGGAGGAAATTCAATAGTCTGCTCACTGCAAGAGCTTCTGCAATGGATTTAGCCTCAGCCTGATCGCTAACACCGATGGTGTAGGCCACTGTAAAACGACTCATAAAAACCCTCCTAAATGATCTATATTGTTCCATTATATACCAAAGCCAGCACCTAACCTATACAAAATGACCGCCCCTCATGGAGGAGCGGTCATCGACCTGCCTGAGCAGGATCTATTCATGTAGGTTGTTAGGAGATTCTTGCTTGTGTATGGATTCTTACTTGCTTGCTAGATTTTTATGCTTCAGCCAACGTTTTGCCCAATTGACGACATTCATCCAAGCCAGCATCATCTGGTGTGCCATTAATTTTGAGCCCTTCTGTGAGAAGCTCTGCACCTGCCGCCTTTACGCGGTCTCCCCATGGGCCAAGCCATTCGCCACCCCAGCCCCAAGAGCCGAAGATAACAACTTTTTTACCAGCTAATTTACCTTCTAATTCTGTGAACCAAGGTTCAAATTCCATTTCTTCTAATTGTTCGGCACCCATGTCAGCACAGCCAAGAGCCAATTTATCAAACTTGGCAGCATCATCAACGGAAATACCGGATACTGCTTCTAACGTTACCTCTTGACCTGCAGCCTTAGCACCTTCTGCTACTGCATTCGCCATTGCTTCTGTATTGCCTGTACCAGACCAATAAAATACACCTACCATAGGTTTTACCTCCTGGCGTCTACGCCACTAACGAAGAAAAATGAATGGCCATTCAACAACTGCCCATGGCAATATTGACGGCACAATTCGAAACGATAGAAAGTATATTCCGCTTGCTTAACATTGGTGTAAGCCTTCCACTCACCGCAGATCTTATAATTTTTCGCCACCGGTGAACATAAAGTAGGCTACATCCGCAAGAGGATAACCCAGGAAAAGACCAATTTCATGAGGGAAATTAAGGCTTTCTTCCATGCGGTCTCGCAACCGGCCCAAAAAGTTGTTCCAGAGTCATTTGAGGGGTATAACCCTGACCCATCAAAAAGGCCATGTTCTTACGATCCCGTAAGTATGATTCCAATTGGCTTTTTGCGATAAACCAAAAGCATGCGCCGCCGTTTACAGCGACACACTTCAAAGAAGAAGAGGTCTTTTTATTAAACTGTTCATTATAAGAAGCTAGGAGTTCTTCCCAAGCTTGATTGCACTCACTGAGGGATGCAGACTAGATTGGATACCTTAAAAGCCCATTAAGGTGGGGCCACAATGAAAGCCAATCATATAGTTAATGGATTCAGTCATAAGTTCATTACCTCAACTACTTGATAACCATACTCACTTTCTATGGTTATCATATCAGCACTAAACTCATTTTTTTCAAGTAGCTATAGCTACATTTTTGAAAAATATTTATCAAAAATTATTTGATATGTGTTTTCATTTTTAATAATATTAGTGGGCTTTCTAGCCCTAGTCATAAAAAAACAGCCCACTATAGTGGACTGTTTTTAGTCTAAGCTTATTTTACTTTCATAGGGTTGCCAATTGAGGGCCACAAACCTTGTTCGTCATCTGCGTTCAGTGCTAGCGCTCGCACAGATGGACCGCCATACTTATCATCATAAATGACTAGATGCACATTTTCACGGTAGGTAACCTCCGCCTGTGTTGTAGTTGTTTGAATAGTTCCCACATACGTTTTACCAACAACTTTCATAGGCTCAATAATCCGGTAAGGCATGATGGAATTATAACCATACCGACTATCACTATTGATAGCCCCTGCCAAATGAGCATTGAGAACCTTTGCATCTGATGCATTAGCACCCAAGAGTTGCCGTGCCCCGTTTAGGCCCAACTTGATATCTGCCAAGGTAGCATATTTTTACAGTAGGCCCAGACTTATACATAAGTTGGTAAACATCTGCATGCATAGCACCGGCATCCAAGATGGATTGTTTTACACTTTCACGGCCTTGATTAAGGGTCATCATTTTTACATCATTAGTACCTATAGTGACGCCCTGTGGGACCTTATTCCCCAAAACCTCAGCTTGATTCAAGGCATTGACACCTGTATAGGACTTGCTAGGACTCGCCGCCTGGGTCAAAGAGCCCGCCAAAACAGCTAGCCCTAGACCTGCACCAATAATAGATCTTACTAGTTGCTTTTTTTCATATAAATTTCCTCCTACTTCTTTTTGTGCCTTCTTAGACCAAGAATCTCGGAGGCCTACAATACGGTTAACGATAATATGGTCCTTTGTAGAATCTTTATCCGTCACATAATAGCCTTGGCGCAAGAATTAGTAGTGATCCCCAGGTTGGGTATTAGCCAAGTAAGCTTCCCCTTTAGCATGCATAACTTGCAAGGAACTGGTATTGAATTGTTCCAAGAAATCATCGGATTCGATGGATTCATCTAGGAGATAATCATAGAGGCGGGCTTCTATATCAACACAGTTATTAGCGTCTACCCAGTGCAAGGTACCCTTGACCTTACGAGTACAGCCAGAACCAGACTTGGTTTCTGGATCATAGGTACAGTGTATTTCTGTAATAACCCCATTCTCATCCTTACAAATGGATTGACAGGTAATAAAGTAAGCCCCCTTGAGGCGAACTTCCTTGCCTGGTGCCAGGCGGAAGAATTTCTTAACCGGTTCTTCCATGAAGTCATTCCGTTCGATGTAAATTTCTCGAGAGAAAGTGAGATCTCGGCTACCTAAAGCCTCATTTTTCCGGGTTATTTTCAACGTGGCAAAGTTCAGATTGCCCCTCAGGGTAGTTATCAATGATAACCTTTACAGGATCGATGACAACCATAGGACGGTTGGCCTTGAGTTTAAGGTCTTCACGAACACAGAATTCGAGAAGGGCCACGTCCACTGTAGAATCCGCCTTGGCCACACCAATACGGTCACAGAAATCGCGGATAGACTCCGGTGTATAGCCACGGCGTCGAAGGCCGGAGATAGTAGGCATACGAGGATCATCCCAACCAGCCACCAAACCATTTTTCTACAAGAGCCCGCAACTTACGCTTGGACATAACAGTCTTAGTAATGTTAAGGCGGGCAAACTCGATTTGCTTAGGTTTTTTCTGTATCATCCCAATCTTCCAAAACCCAGTTATAGAGAGGACGGTGTACTTCAAATTCCAAGGTACATACGGAATGAGTAATGCGTTCAATAGCATCCTCGATTGGATGGGCAAAAATCATACATAGGATAGATGTTCCATTCGGATCCTGTCCGATGATGGTCCGCATTAACAATGCGATAGAGGACAGGGTCACGCATAACGATGTTTGGGTCTGCCATATCAATTTTAGCGCGAAGAACCTTCTCACCATCCTTGTATTTTTCCTGCTTTCATCTCTTCAAAGAGGGCCAAGTTTTCTTCTACAGGCCGATTTCTGAAAGGTGAATTCGTACCTGGCGTAGAGAAATCACCGCGGTTTTGACGGATTTGATCAGGTGTTTGATCATCTACATAGGCCTTGCCCAAAGAGATAAGCTTTTTCGCATAGTCATACATCTTAGGAAGTAGTCAGATGCATAGCGTGGCTCCCCATCCCAGGAGAAACCCAACCACTCCACATCAGCCTTAATGGAGTCTACGTATTCCTATCTTCCTTAGCAGGGTTAGTATCATCAAAAACGAAGGTTAGTTAAGCCATTATACTCCTGACCTAAACCGAAGTTAAGGCAAATGGACTTCGCATGTCCAATGTGCAAGTAGCCATTTGGTTCTGGCGGAAAAACGGGTATGAACGCGGCCACCATAGACCCTTCTTCATTATCTTTGTTAATAATTTGTTCTATAAAGTTAACGGTCTCGACCGTTTCGGTTTCAGATGCTTGTAATTCTTTCTCTTCCACGTCTAATCCTCCTCGTGCAATAGTCTATATATTTTACCATATTTTTATAAAAAACTGTAGCAACCAAGGGCCTCTTAGCTTACACCATGCTATAATACAAGAGAAGTACTCAGACTCGAACAAACTTAGGAGGTTTATATGAAAATTGCAGCTTTCACCACCCTCACAGGCATCCATACCTGGGGCGTTATTGACGACGAAACAAAACACCATTCTATCCGCTCAAGATTTAGAAGAGGGCTACCTTTACCTTCCTACCGGAAACCATCGACGAACTAATTGAAGGTGGCGACGAAGCCCTTCTCATGTTAGCTACGGCTATGCAAAAAGCACCGGGAAGCTCCATCTGCTACCTCCTATCCCCTACAAGATGTCCTCATTACCCAACCTTTACAGGTTAAGAAAAACATCATCTGCGTGGGGCTCAACTACGATGATCACGTAGGGAGAACTACAAGGTAAATTGGACAATAGCCAATCCACACCTGCCCCTACCTTCTTCTCCAAGGCCCCCTACCGCAGTGATTGGTCCTAATGAAAAATATCCACCTCCACGCAGGCTGCACAAATCAAGTAGACTACGAGGGCGAACTAGCGGTTATCATCGGCAAACGGGGCTCTCACATCACTGAAGAGGAAGCCTATGACTATATCTTCGGCTACACCATCATAAACGATGTATCTGCTAGAGACCTTCAAAAATCTACCTCCCAATGGTTCCGCAGCAAATCTCTCGATACCTTTTGCCCCCATGGGACCTTACATTCTCATCAGCGAAAAAGGGCCAAAACGCTTCGAAATTAAAACCGAAGTCAACGGTGAGCTCCGCCAACACGGGACCACGGATGATTTTATACACTCTATCCCTAATCTCATCGCCACCTGGTCTCAAGGAATTACCTTAGAACCAGGCGATATCATCGCCACCGGCACCCCATCTGGCGTGGGTATGTCCTTCAATCCGCCACGCTTCCTCCAAGAAGACGATCAAGTTTCCATTAGCATTTCCGACATTGGTACCTTAACCAATACAATAATCCGCTAAGGCTAAAACTGGATAAAGAAAGAGAAAGAACCCTCGTGGGCCTTTAGAGCTGACATTCGGATACGAGTCATGACTAGAGGTCCTCGAGGGTTCTGCTACGTATTTTACTTGTCGAGTTCAGATGTGCAATGAGGGCAACGGGTTGCTTCAATGGCAATTTCAGACTTACAGAATGGGCATGCTTTTGTAGTAGGATTTGCCTCTTCTTCCTTTTTACCCAATTGCATGAGTTTGTTCATGGAACGAATAAGCATGAATACTACGAAAGCCAAGATGAGGAACTGGATGAAGTCGGTAATAAATGTACCATAAGCGAATACCGCACCAGCTGCCTTAGCTGCAGCTAAATCACCACCAGCTGCTTGAACAGCACGAGCGTTATCATTCAAAGCTAAGTACATATTATTAAAAATCAATGCCGCCTGTGAAGATAGAAATGATTGGCATAATCAAATTACCTACCACAGAATTAACGAGGCCTGTGAAAGCAGCGCCAATAATCATACCTACAGCGAGGTCCATCATGTTGCCCTTGAAGGCAAAAGTTTTTAAATTCTTTCAAAAGTTCAGTCATCTGTTTACACTCCTACTCGTGGGCCTTGCTATAATTTCCACACAATACATACTTATTTTTCTTGTAATTCCCCGTTGATTATACGATAGCCAAGCATGGTAAAGACGCCAGTACCGCTGATGATATTCCCCCGCCCCTACAGGCACGAGGAATTGGAAAATATAGTCATAAGGACTAGCCATGCCATTCAAAACGGCGTACATCATCTCACAAGACCCTACCACAATATGGGTAAAGTCACCAGCGGCGATGAAATAGGTAATGAAAGCCACTAAGAAGAGGGCAAATTGTCGGGCTGTCGGCATCATCCATACGATAGCGGCAATCAAGATACCTGATGGAATTCCCCGCAAAAGGTTTTCTTGCCAGGTAAAGGCGCTCACATGATGGGCAATAGCCTGCATTTCTACGATGAAGTCAAGGTTTAGAAGACCTGGTGTAGTCAGGAATACAGCAACCAAACTGGTCCCCACCAAGTTTCCTGCCAGAACAAGGTGCCATAAACGCAAAAACCGCACCTAACTTTTCCCCAAGTGAAAGGCTTAAAAAGAGGGATTACTGTGGTAATAGTGTTCTCTGTGAAGAGCTGGGCTCGACATAGGATAACCAAGACAAACCCCACCGTATAGCCCCACTTGGTAATGAGCGGTGCCCAAGGTTGATTGGGCAAAAAGCTTTTGCAATACAGCCATACATACAAAAGAAAAAGCTCACTAGAATGCCTGCCCCTACCCCAGAGAGAAAGAGGGACTTAAAGGGTCGCATCAATTCTTCAATGCCGTCGCGACGAATGATCTCATAAATCAAATGTTGAGATAAACGTGCATGCTCTTCTACAATGATTTTTATCCTTGGTAGACAATTGTATGGTATCAAAGTGTTCTATAATTTGGTCTTCAGCGACTCGCTTTTTGTTCACAATCCAGCATACCTATCCTCCTATTAATAGCTATTTCCCTAATCGGCCATTTATGACTCTAAGGAATATTACACTACATACTATGCCATAGTTAGATAGTTAAGTCAATATTTTTCGATATGGTTTTTATTAATTTTTATCGATTTATATTCACAGCTATTTCACATTATACAAAGCAACAGGCTTATTTTTAAATACTACCTTAAAACAAGTCAAGATTTATATCATTTTATACTCATCATATTTCAAAAAGCCTAAATGCTCCTACCCTAAGTTCAGAATTGACCTAGCATACAAGATTTCTTTAGCCTCAGGAAAAATGCATGATGGTCAACCTCTCTTATTTTATGGTCGGATTTTCTTCTTTTAGCTTAGCTAACATAACCGACGACAAGAACATGGCAATCCCCTGCACAAATAGTAGCCGCCGTCATGGATTCACCAAAGGCAGCCCACCCCCAGAAAGCATTAAAGAAGACGCCTACGTATTGGAGGAATTGAGCCACCACCGCATTAGTAGTGATAAAAGCACCGGTTAAGAAAAAAATTGTGCAAAGACCGTAATAGCACCAATGGCTAATACATAGGTCCATTGGACACCTGCTGGCATAACCCATTCCGGTGTCGTCAAAGCCCCTGCAATGGTGCCTGTAATTAAGAAATAGGCCATGATTTCAAAAGAAGAATGCCTGCCGTGCTTGGCGATAGATCGTATAGTCGTATAAGCTGCCGCCGATAGGGCGGCCCCTAAAAATAGCCACTAAAGCATACCAGTTAAAGGAAGAATACTGGAAGGGATTAACCATAACAATAACCGCGGCGAAGATAACTAGGAGCCACTTACCAGACCCCCTAGGAATCCGTTCCTTGAGAAATAAACCTGCAAAAATAAGAACGAATATACCAGATAACTGAAATAGTATAGCCGCATCTGACATCTTGAGGTGGACGATGGCAATGAAGTTGCAAACCATGCCAAAGCCTCCATAAAGGCCTCGCATAATTAAGAGTTTTCGGTCTTCCTTAGAAAATTTAATACCCCGGATATACATGTAAGCAAGGACGATGACCGAGGCGATAGCCCCTCGGAAGAAGGCCACCTCACTAGAGGGAATGGGTGTCCCCCTGTAGCCCCCAAGAGCTTAACGAAGAGGTTCATCGCACTCAACAAGAAGGCCGACAAAATCGCGAAAAATAAATCCTTTTTTTAACCATATCAATCTCCTCTAGCTGCATAGTGAAAGACCCCCGCCTAAAAAAACGAGGGTCTAACAGATGAAAAGTATGAGTCCTAGTTAATTACTTACTAAAAGAATCAACAAAGGAAAAGAATTTCGGCTTCCATGTCTTCCTTTGGAATAGACCGAGTAAAAGCGCAGTTCTTTATTCTTAAGAGCTGCTAATTGCTTAGGGAACCGAACCCCTGTGACAGCGGCGATATTATCCAGGGATTCGTAAGGACTATCCCCTTCTTTAATATCCAAAGCCCCACAAATAGCTGGAGGAAATTTGAACGGATGTGCCGTAGATACGATGACCGTATGGCGAGCCCCATCTTCTGGATGTTCTTGCAAGTTTGTCATGTAGGCTCCCATAGCAACGGCCGTATGAGGATCCATGAGGTAGCCATAGGAGTTATAAACTTGCTCAATAACTGCCTTAGTCCCTTCATCATCTATATAGGCCCCTGCAAAGTTAGCTTGAACCCGTTTAAATTCATCAGCATTAACAGTCAACTTACCCGTGCTTTTAAGGTCTTTCATGAGGCCTGCGGTCCGTTCTGGGTCTTCTCCCGTAATGTAGTAGAGGAAGCGCTCAAAGTTGGAGGATTCCAAGATATCCATAGATGGAGACAAGGTCGCATAGAAAGGACGATTCATATCGTAGGTGCCGGTCTTGAAGAAGTCCGTCAAAACGTTGTTCTTATTGGAGGCACAAATCATCTTACCAATAGGAATACCCATCTTCTTAGCATAATAAGCAGCCAAGATATTGCCGAAGTTACCAGTTGGAACAACTACATTAAAGGCTTCATCCTCATGAATAGCTCCTTGCGTCACCAATTCAACATAAGTATTCACATAGTAGACCACTTGTGGCGCTAAGCGACCGATATTAATAGAGTTTGCCGAAGAGAACATAACCCCTTTATCAGCCATCTTTTTGGCCACTTCCTTATTAACAAAGAGGCGTTTTAGGAATTGTTGGGCATCATCAAAATTACCTTCAATAGCTGTTACATTGACATTATTCCCCTCTTGCTTTTGCATTTGCTCAGCCTGCATAGGAGATACGCCATCGGTTGGATAAAAAGACTTGAATATGGGTACCCTTTTACATCCTTAAAAGCCTTCCAAGGCAGCTTTACCCGTATCACCAGATGTAGCGGTAAGAATTAAGACCTCTTTTCTTTTCCCCTTCCGCTTCCTTAGCGGCTACCAAGAGATATGGGAAGAGGGACAAGGCCATGTCCTTAAAGGCTTGGGTGCGACCGTGGAAAAAGTTCCAAGACCGATACCCTTTCCAAAAAGGGAGTGAAGCGGGGCAATGTCGCGGGTAGAGAAGTTGGCATCAGAATAAGCGTTATTAATCATCTCCCGTAAGTGATCTTGACTAAAAGCAAGGAAAAAGTTTGGCCAAGACTACTTGGGCTACTTCTTGGTAATTTTTATCCTTTAAATCCGCATAGGACAAGCAATTATCAGGGAATAAAGCAGGCACATAAAGGCCTCCATCTTCCGCTAAACCATGTAATAAGGCATAGGTTTCATTGACGGCTACTGGGCCACGTGTAGATGTATATTTCATGCTGGTCTCTTCTCTATAAATACATGGATATAGGTAATAACAATATGACTTTATTATACCTTATCAAGGAATAAAAGGAAACTTAAAAACACAAATATCTTGTATGAGTGGACACTTCTTACTTAGTCTTAATCTTTGTTGCGGGCATCTTTTCAGACAGGAGGAAAAAGACCGATAGCCACCCATATGCAGACAAAAAGCAATCATCTGTGCCGATCCAAAGGGCTCGTTAAAAGGCTAGGATGGAGATGATAAAGGTTATGGATGGAGAGATATATTGCAAGACCCTAAAAGATTGAGAGGCAACATATTAGCCCCATAGGAAAAGAGGACCATTGGCACGGATGTAGCTATACCAGAAGCCATCAAAAAGCCAGGCTGTAGAGGTCATACCCCTATTAAAATAAGCCAAGGTAAAGTCATCAACGAAGAAGAGAAAGACTAAGGCTATCGGTGCAACTAAGGCGGTCTCTAGGGTAATGGCCGTAAAGGGATTAATGTTAAGTTTCTTTTTAAGGGCTCCATAAAGGCCAAAGCTCAAGGCCAAGACAAGCGCCACCCAAGGAAAAGATCCATAGAGGATGGTCAGCATGAGGATACCAAAGGCGGCAATAGCAATGGATATGCGTTTTGCAGGAATAAGATACTCATAAAGATGAATACCCCTAGGAGAACACTGAGAAGTGGATTGATATAATAGCCCAGGCTAGTATCCATAACATGGCCATTAGAAACAGCCCAAATGTAGGTTAACCAATTAATACTAATTAAAAATAGCTGCTAAGCCTAAAAGCTAAAGCCTTCTTTTTATGGTGCCAGAGCATCTTGCAATCCGCTAAAAACTCACGACGCATGAGCAAGAAGGTAATGACAAACATAAGCAAGCAAGACCATACAATGCGATGGGCTAAGATGGAATAAGGATCTACATGGGAGAGTTCCTTCCAGAAGAGGGGCAAAAAGGCCCCAAATAGAATAGCAGGCTACGGAAATAATCAAGCCTGTTCGATTGCGATCTAACACGAATGGATTTCCTCCTATATACAGAAAAAGGGCACGCCTCAGGCGTGCCCTAGTAATGGTGGAACATCGGGGATCGAACCCCGGACCCACTGATTAAGAGTCAGTTGCTCTGCCAGCTGAGCTAATGTTCCATGGACAAGCGTTATTATACGCCTATCTTGTTAATCTGTAAATACCCTATCCACCGATTTTTCCACATTGGTCGTTGCGGTTGATCCATAGAAGGTCCCTGATGTCCCTCTTTCTTAGCCCCCAAAGATCCCTCAATAAAGGTCATGAGCGCCTTTACAGAATCACCTCGACGAACCCGATGGATGAGATTTACTTCCCCATCTTGTAAGAGACACAGTCGCATTTTACCATCCGCCGTCAGCCGCAAACGATTACAAGAATCACAATAGGAATGTGACATGGAAAAATATACAGCCTATGATTTTTTTCCACTTGGTAAGCGATAGTAAGAGGCTGGACCGAAGCCCCTACCCTTGAACTTCTTCCAAAGGGGCCCCTACTACACGAGCTAATTGATCCATCCATTCCTCAAAGGAGGGTCCTTTAAAAAGTATCCCCTGGAAGGGCATATACTCGATGAATCGCCAAATAACCGGCCACTTTTCAATATAGGCTAACAGAGAAGCCACCTCTTGGTCGGACCAAGCCCGAACTAAGACCGTGTTGATTTTTAACCGACTTGAACCCGGCCTCCATGGCGGCCTCAATACCAGCTAAAACAGCTTCCATCTGTCCTTCCTTGCCCACAGCCTGAGCAAAGAGAACCGGATCTAAAGAGTCTAGGCTGATATTAACCCGGTCCAATCCCAAATCCTGTAAATGCTTAGCTCGCATTCCCAGAAGAGATGCGTTAGTTGTCATGGAAATATCCTGGAACCAACCCCTATCCTTAATGCTCTCCAACAATTGATCCAAATACGGATAGAGCAAAGGTTCACCCCTGTGAGACGCACTGCCTTAACGCCTAGTCTATGAAAGGCTTCTAGTATGGTCATCCATTCCTCTACGGTAAGGAGATTGTTTACAGCCTCTGGCGTAATTTCCTCAGGCCGACAGTAAGGGCAGGCGAAATTACAGGCATCGGTCAGGGATACCCGCACATATTCAATTATACGTCCCCATTGGTCTTGCATGACATACTCCTCATGAGTGTAATTTAGTCTATTTAGACTCCCACATGGATCTATTGAATTTCGTCTACGCGTCTCCAACTTCAATACATCCACTCTTTATAACTTTGGCGAAAAATTCCTTGGGTAGGCATAATACAAGAACCCACTTGCTGTTGAATTTCACAACCAGAGTGACACTCCTTGCCGATTTGCGTAACTTCAATAACGACTTCTTTACCTAACCTTAGTCGAGTTCCTACCGGCAATTCATAGAGGACAATTCCTTCCACCGTGATGTTTTCAGCAAAATCACCTGGCTTTACTGGGGCCCCCTTAGCCTGCATGAGCTCGATTGATTGAATGCCCAAAGAGAAATTTGGCGGTGCCAATTACCTGCGTGAGCGTCCCCTACCATGCCGTGATCCACCCGCAATTCCGCTTTCGAGATATTATGTTTTCTTTGGCCTTTCTTTTCCGAAATAGATATAGCCAATATCTTACCTTGCGCTAATGCCATAAGAACCTACTTTCTATATTCTAATACGGCTTATTATAGCACTATTGTAAGTCTATACCTCTATGAGGTCCATCACGAATTACATATATTTTTCATGAAAGAAAAATATATGAAAAAAAGCTGAATCTATAAACGAGGTTATAAAAACTCCTCCCAGTTACCTGGGAGGAGTTTTTCAAACTTAGATTCACGCACTATGGTTTGAGACCACTAGTTTCCTAGTCGATCCTAGCACAAAAATAGTATACTCTTAAAACTTTGAATCCCGGCGCCCCATGGCCTTTAGCTCATCCCTTGATTCAAACCATTAAAGAGGAGATTCAAAACAATTGCCATAAGGGAACCGAAGGTAATGCCGGAGGACATGACAATCTTAGCCCATGCAGGGAAGTGATCATACATGGTTGGGGCGCCTAAAGGAATCATGGCAACGCCGATAGAAATAGCTACCAGCATAAGGTTATAGTTACCATCAAAGTTAACCTTAGACAAGGACCGGATACCAGAAGCGATAATCATACCGAACATAGCTAAGCCAGCCCCACCAAGTACGGCATTAGGCACACAAGCAACGACAGCCGCCAATTTAGGGAAAGAGGCCCAAAAGGACCAAAATGACACCGGACGCTGCAACAACAAAACGAGATTTAACGCGAGTCACCGCAATAAGACCAACGTTTTTGGGCAAAGGCCGTATACGGGGAAAGAGTTGAGAATACCACCAATAACAGTAGAAATACCATCAGCCCGAAGGACAGCTGCTAATTCTTTCTTACCAATTTTCTTATTGACGATTTCCCCAATAGCAATGGAGTCACCTGTGGTTTCAACCATAACCACGAGCATTACGATAACCATGGAGACTACAGATGCTACATCAAAGGTTGGCATCCCAAACGAGAAGGGTGTAATCACATCGAACCAATTAGCTTTACCAACTGCATCAAAAATTTACCACTCCCATACAATAAGCAATAATGGTTCCTCCAACCAGGCCCAATAGGACGGACAGGTTAGAAATAAAGCCCTTAGCAAAAACGGTAAACAAAGATAACGATAAGGAAGGTTAAGAGAGCTAACATCAAATTGGTCGCATTCCCAAAAGATTCTGCCTTTAGGGTTGCCGCCACCCATCCAACGAATGGCAACTGGCATGAGGGAAATGCCGATGATAGTAATAATGGTCCCCGTTACCACAGGTGGGAAGAGACGAATCAAACGGGAGAAGAATGGCGCAATAAGGAAGGTTAAAACACCTGCTACAATAATGGCCCCATAGATGGCGGTCATCCCTTGGACACCCCCACCATGGGCTAAGCCAATCATGATCATAGGGGTGACGGACGCAAAGGTTACCCTTGAATCATAGGAATACGGCCACCGACCTTCCAAAAACCCCAACGTTTGAATCAAGGTTGCAATACCACAGGTCAAGAGGTCAGCATTAATCAAGTGGATTAATTCTGCCGTAGACAGGTGGAGGGCCTGAGCGATAATAATTGGCACGGCTACCGCACCAGCGTACATAGCCAATACGTGTTGTAAGCCATAGGCAAAGAGTTTGTGGACCGGTAGAAGGGGTATCTACGGTATTGTCTTGAGTCTTTGTTTGATTGCTCATGTCTGTCTCCTCAACAACAATGACAACAGTATCTATATCTTAAGTCTACTCTACTATCAAACATTAAGCAAGAGAATTAATTTTTATTGTTCAGTAAGTATCGAACAATAATTAAAAACTAATGACATGTTTTTGTATTTTTGTTCGACTTATCTAGATTAAGACTCCCAAAAAGCCTGTAGGGCCCAGCCTCCTGCTAGCCCCTACAGGCTTTCTCCTAATAACCACCCAAGCTAACTAGTCTAGCTTCTTCTTCATCAATAGAGCCTTCTATAACCGCCATTTGATTCTCCAATTCCTTCACGAAGGCTGGATCTTTAATACCAGACAGGTTAATTTTCACATTAAGGAAGGCCGCCTTCACAGCAGCCCGCGCATTAATAGCACCGATGATACCATCAGTAGTGGCATTCCTATTACCGTCCCGGATAACCACTTCCGCATCCTTAAAGAGGTTATAAGCCAGGCAACCAATCTCGAAGGGAACCTTGGCCGCTTCTCGGTAGCAGGCCTGTAACTGGTCCTTACGGTAGGCCACTTGGTCAGGGGCTATCCTTAGGGAAGTCGAAGGGCCGCCATGAAAGCATCGAAAACTTGTGCATCTTTGTCAGCCAAGTCTAAAAAAACGTTCTCGCATAGCCGGCAGACGATCCACTATATCTTGCATGGTGGACTCTACCTCTTCATAGCCTTTTTTTACCAATGGTTAAATGCGCTAGCATTTCCACCAAAAGCGACTCCGGAAGCAGCGGTCAATGCCGCAATAGCACCGCCTCCTGGTGTCGGATTAGAACTAGCCGTCATCGCCAAGCAATGGCCTAAAGTCATATCTTTAATCATACAATCTCCTTATCTAGAAGAGCCCCTTAATGGTTCCATCAGCTTCTACATCCATGGCTAAAGCAGCCGGTTTTTAGGAAGGCCCGGCATAACCATGATATTACCTGTTCGACATACGATGAAACCCGCACCAGCGGCCACTCGTACATCAGATACAGTCACATTAAATCCACTTGGTGCCCCCAACTTACTAGGGTCATCAGAGAGGGAATATTGCGTTTTTCGCCATGCAAACTGGCAAGTCCCCCAAGCCCCACTCTTGAATTTGTTTCATTTGCTTCTTAGCAGCTGCCGTAAAGATAACGCCATCCCCACCATAAATAGTCTTAGTGATAGCCTTAACCTTATCTTCAATGGAATCCTTCAAGTCATATACAAACTTAGGGGCTAGGTTTAGGGCCCCTGTGACAATTCTACAACCTTACGGGCGAAATCGAGGCCACCTTGGCCCCCTTCTCCCAACATTCATTGAGTTCTACTGGAACGCCAAAGTCTCGGCATAGTTCTTCTAGTTTAGCAATTTCTCTTTCCGTATCAGAGGAGAACCGATTGATTGCTACCATGACAGGTGCCCCTGAAGAACTGCATATTCTCTACCTGCTTTTTAAGGTTGGTGAAGCCCTTTTCAACCGCTTCTATATTTTCTTCTGCCAAGTCAGTCTTAGGTACACCGCCATGCATCTTGAGAGCCCTAAGTGTAGCCACGACAACAACAACATCAGGGAAGATATGTCCATAGCGACACTTGATATCCATGAACTTTTCCGCCCCTAAATCAGCACCAAAGCCCGCTTCCGTAACCACCATATCACCCAACTTAAGGGCCAGCTTAGTAGCAACCAAGGAGTTACAACCATGAGCGATATTGGCAAACGGTCCACCGTGGACAAGAGCTGGTGTTCCCTCCAGCGTTTGTACCAAGTTAGGCTTGATAGCATCTTTCATGAGGAGAGCCATAGCCCCTTGGCAGCCCAATTGGCTCACCCGCACAGGATTACCCTCCATATCAGGGCCGATAATGATTCGACCAAAACGGTCCTTCAAATCTTCTAGGTCCTTAGCCAAGCAGAGGATAGCCATAATTTCAGAGGCCACGGTAATCATAAAATGATCTTCCCTAGGAAATCCGCAAACCTTGCCCCCCAAAAGCTACATTTACATTGCGAAGAGCCCGATCATTCATATCCAAAACCCGAGGCCAGGTAATTTGACGGAGGTCAATATTGAGCGCATTTCCTTGATGGATATGATTATCAATTATAGCAGATAAGAGGTTATGCGCAGCTGTAATGGCATGCATATCACCGGTAAAATGAAGGTTGATATCGTCCATCGGAACAACCTGTGCGTAGCCACCACCTGCAGCACCGCCCTTGATACCAAATACAGGGCTCAAGGATGGCTCCCCGGAGGGTCGCAATTGCTTTTTTTACCAATGGCACTAAGGGATTCAACCAGCCCAATAGATGTAGTGGACTTGCCCTCCCCTGCTGGAGTTGGTGTGATAGCTGTAACAAGAACCAACTTACCATCTTCTTTAGCATCTAAGCGGCGAATGGCGTCAAAGGAGATCTTAGCCTTATAGTGGCCGTATTGTTCGATATCTTCGGAAGAAAGGCCACATTTTTCTGCAATGGCCGTAATTTTTCTCCATCTCATTCGCTTGTGCAATTTCAATATCTGTTAACATAGTACCTCCTATGACAAACTATAAGTATAATTTGTATTTATTATAGCCCATTATATATTGGACCACCACCATATTTAAAAAATCTAAGAAATCTATTATTGCCACTGCCGACAGCCCTAACAGACTATCATTATAAAACGCCCTCCAAGAAGGGCGTTTTTAAACTCAATATGTTTATTAGAATGGGAAGAAAAATTGGCAATAGAACCATGGTTACAATAACCGACACCAAGATGAGTGGCGTTCCCGCTTTCACAAACTCACGGAAGCTATAACCAGCGGCATTGTACACCATGGTATTGGCTGGCATACCTACAGGCGTACCATAGGCCAAGGAAGAGCCCAATACGATGGCCGCCGTTACCCCATGAGGATCGAAGTTCATGGTGTGGGCCAATTGAATTCCGATTGGAATCAAGAGAGCACAGGTCGCTGTATTCGACATGAAATTAGTCATGGATACGCAGAGAATCAAGAGAATACCAATGATAAGGAATGGTGGTGCACTCACACCGACTAAGCCCATGATCGTATCCGCTATCACGCTGCCCGCGCCGGACTTAACCATAGCATCACCCAAGGCCAAGGAACCCACGAAGAGCAAGATTGTCTTGAGGTCAATAGCCTCCATAGCCTGTTTTTTTCAGACAATACGCCAGTAGCTACGATAATCAAAGCCCCAATCCAGGAGGATACGAAGAGCGGTAGACCGCCGGATAAGCCAAAGATAGCCCCCAATTGTTTATCGAAGATCATGGCCAACACAGTACCTGATAAGACTAGGCCAGAGGTCACCTTCTTCCACATTGGGACTCGGTCATAATGGTAATTACGGGTATAGGTTATCTCCGGTCTATGGGCTGCATCCGTAGGGTAAGAAACGCTTACCGATGAAGGCGCAGAAGAGGGTCCCAATGAGTAACATAGGAATCCCTGATATAGCCATATTCAAAGAAGGAGAATGGCTCAAGTCCCTTGGCAATCAAGGCAGATTGGCCAATCATATTGCCAGGTGAACCAATGAGGGAAATATTACCGCCCATAGCAGAAGCAAAGACGATGGTCATCAAAAGGCGCTGTGGAGACGTGTTAGTTTCCTTAGCGATACCGATAACAACCGGAATCATAACGGCAGCTGTCCCTGTATTAGATAGAAAGGCTGACATAAAGCCCGTTAAGAGCATGACCGCTATGAGAAGCTGGGTTTCATTCTTAGCGAACTTAGATACCACTCGTCCCTACAGCTACAGCCATGCCCGTTTCAAAGAAGGCGGCTCCAATGATAAACATACCAAAGAACAGCAAAACATTTTTGATCAACGAAGCCCTTAAAAAGCCTCCATAGGAGTCAAGACACCTGTCAATGTCAAACCCACCGCCACAATCATAGCAGTGATAGAGAGAGGAATTTTCTCCCAGGCAAACATGACGATGGCAAAGACCAAGAAGGCCAGTGTAATCGTTACTGCATCCATATACATTTCCTTTCGCGAGATAGTATTCTCTCCTATCGTAAACATAAAAAAGAAAAGCCCTAGGCAGGTCTTGATAGGCTTGCACACTAAGGGCAATAACTTTAAATATCTAAAAAAATTCTATATATATTGTAATTTTTTTCTTTATCCAGTGTCAAGAAGCTAACTAGAAGGAATTCACAGGCCATAAAAAAAGACCTCCCAAAGGAGGTCTTGTAAGATATTATGCTTTTTTTGCCATCTGCCGTTAGCGCTGCAAACTCTTCGTCAGACATTGGCTTTTCAATGTAGGAGTTCAAATCTTCTGCGGATATTTCGTGTTCCCAACGGGCTACAACCAAACCGGCAATACAGTTACCTGTTACATTACACATGGTTCGTGCCATATCAAGAACGCGGTCAATACCAAGAAGCATAGCCACCCCTTCTACAGGAATGCCGAAGGCTGTAGCTGTACCAGCCAAGATGATAAGGGCTGCGCCAGGTACACCAGCAATCCCCTTCGTAGAAATCATGAGGGTGAGCAAGATAACAATTTGAAGGCCCAATGGTAATGGCACGCCATATACCTGTCCCAAGAAGATAACCGCTACTGCTGAATGAGAGTAGAACCATCAAGGTTAAAGGTATAACCCAGTGGCAATACAAAGGAAACGATATGTTTCGGAATACCAATACGCTCCAACTTTTCCATAGCAATTGGCAAGGCTGCTTCAGAAGCTGATGTAGTGAAGGCCAAAACCATAGGTTCTTTGATGACTTTCATAAAAGCCTACCAGATTAACCTTGGTAACGACAGCTGCACCTATAACCAAGATAACCAAGAAGATGCCAATGGCCAGGTACATGGTACCTATGAGCTTAAGGAGCGGGATCAATACATCTAAGCCATACATGGCTACGGTGTGAGCGATGGCACCGAAGATACCGATTGGAGAAACCTTCATAACGTAATGGGTTACGTTGAACATGATATGGGTAATATCACGGGATAGGTCGATAACCTTCTGTCCATCTTTACCTGCTTTAGCTGCGGAAATGGCAAAAAATACAGGAGAAGAAGATAATTTGAAGCATATCAGCCCGGGCCATAGCATCGATAATATTGGTCGGAACGATATTGACGATCATTTGGATATGGTCCAGAGGTTTATGATCAGCGATTTTTTTGGACCGCATCAGTCATGCCTTGTTGAATATGGACCCCCATGCCTGGTTCGATGAGGGTTGACTACCAAGAGTCCAACCACTAGGGCCACTGTAGTAGCCACTTCGAACCATAGGATAGCTTTACCCCCTAGGCGCCCTAACTTAGAAAAGTCACCAGTACCAGCAATCCCCATGATGAGGGAGAAGAAGATTAGAGGAACCACGATCATCTTGATCATGCGAATAAAAAAATATCTCCCAATGGTTTCATGGCTAGGCCAAGATCAGGAGAGACAGCACCTACGACGACCCCTAAAAATAAGGGCTAGGACGATATAGGGTGGATAAGGATCTTTGTTTTAAAAATTCCATGTTTTTTTCCTACTCTCTAACACCAAAAATAGACGATAGCCCTACGGAGTGGACTATCGTCTACTTACAAAAAAACTATGCCGTGATTATACCACACTTCATATACTTTTTGGTACTTATAATATGAATAGGCGAACCCTTTCCAAGACCTTCTGTCCCCTGTGGCACATAGGCCAAGGCATTGACAGAGGCTAAGGACACCATAGCCGATGATGACTGGCTAGGGGCCATTCTAAAAGTGAAGAATCCCTTCATACCAATAGGCCTGGCCCTGTACGTAACGATCTAAAGGATTTTTAGCCATGTCGCAATCTAAAAATAGCAGTCATTAGAGGCTCTTTTTCTAGACCTATCCCCCTAGCTAACTGAAGGGCTGGCTTAACCAAGAGGTGATAGCCATTATAGGCTGCTACAGGATTACCAGACAGGCCAAAAAATCAAGCGGCCCTCTGGTGTAAGGGCCCCCATAGGAGGCTGCTCCGGGTCGCATGGCAATCCGTTGATAAAGCATACGTGCCCCTAAGGCCTCATAGATGTGAGGCATAGAGTCGAAGAGACCCACTGATACGCCACCTGAAGATAGGATTATATCAACCCCTTGGGCCAACTCCATAACCGTTTGTATTTCCCCTTCTAAGAGCTCAGGATCATCGGAAACATGGTAATGGCGAATACTACTTATGCCTGTCTCTCGCAAAAGGCCTTCTAGGAGAAATCGATTGGAGTTATAAATCTGGCCTGGCTCTAAAAACTTGCCCTGCCTCAATGATCTCCCGACCAGATGTCAATAGGAGGGCCTTAAGAGGCTCATAAACGACGACTTCCTGGCGGCCTATCCCTCGCCAATACGGACTGAACAGTCCCATCAAGAAGTAGGCCCGGTTCCAATAAAAATGTCTCCAGGAGCACATTCCTCACCCTTCTGTATGACATGTTGTCCTTTTTGACCACACCGCTTACGACAATGCGAGATCCGACCTGGCCAGATCCATCAACAGCCTCTTGCATAATCACTGTATCACAAGCTTGAGGCAAAGGAGCTCCTGTCATAATACGAAGAGCCTGCCCAGTAGCTAGAGGCTGATTCCAAACTTGACCAGCCCCAATAAGGCCCATAACCTCATATTCTTGTATCCCCTCCTGGTAGGCTATGGCATAGCCATCCATGGCAGACTTATTAAAGGCTGGAATCGATTGACTAGCTACAATTGATTCGGCCAAAACAGACCCCAAGGCCTGATTCAAGCCCAAGGTTACCCTTCTTGCTTTCCTCCCATCTAGGGCGTCTCGCCAAAGGCCGAAGCCTCTTGTACAGTAATTGTTTTCACCCTATACTCCTTATGCAAAAACAAGGGATGACAATCCCTCCACCAAATCTTCCAAAGCTTGACCATCAAAACCAGTCATATCCACATGGGCTACTATGTCTTTTTCATGCCCTATCCGCCCCTCAGTATGACCTGGTATGTATACTTCAATCATAGGGGCAACCCCTTGACTGCGGCTTTCCAACAAGACAAGATCTAAGCCCTCAAAACCCCTGTGTCAATTCGTAAAGAGAGGCTTGCTCAGTAGTCCTAACGCGCAGGGCATATTCATGGGGCCCAGCTATGGCCACGGCTTGCGCACCAGCCTTCATGGCTTGGTCTGTATCGGACCCTTCCCTATCCATGGTAAAAACCATGACCATCACTCTTGACTAAGCCTATCCGATAACCTCGAGCAGTCAAAGCTTGAGTCAATTTAACCACCAAACTTGTCTTTCCCGACTTACGAGAGGCTGAAACGATGCTGATAATCGGAATCTTTCGCGCCTCATTAAGGGCCCGCATAGTAGCCAGTTTATATTCATTGGGAGTATTAACATTAGTAACCGCCATGCTATTGCTAGCTAAGTCAAACGTCTTATAAGAGATAGTTGAAAGCCAAGCCCGAAGACTCCAATCACTGCTTTCAATAGCTGCTAAGATAGAAGCCAATAACGAGCGTTTATATACGGCATAGAGCGGCTCTTCACGACCCTTAGACCCCCGCATAAGGAGCGCATCTACTTGGTCAGTCAGGGAATTGTCTGCCGCCAAAAGAGGCTCAAAAATCTACAAAGGGCATATCCACTGCCACAACTGCATAGTGATCAGATTGGCCTAGGGCAAAGGCAGCGGCAAGCCCCCAACGGACCACAACGTTTATGATCATGAACTACCTGAATATCAACAGCTAGCTTAACCCATTCTGGCACCTCTGCACAATCTCCCTTTTGGGCCAAAGGAAATAATAATATCCCTATACCCTGCACGGCGAGCCTTATCAACCATTGAGCGGAGAAGGCTCTGTCCTTGCCAGGGCAAGAAAAGCCTTATCTCGGCCCATCCGTTGACTATAGCCGCCGGTCAAAAATAACCAGACCTTGCTTACTATTCGTCTCTCTCATACCCTTAGCCATAGCTTAACTTCTCACTTACTATCCACTCATATAGTTGCTTATTATAATTTATTATAATTTGTGTCAGATCACTAGGATCCTAAGCATACAAAAAAACTAATTATCTACCATTATATAGTAAAAATATATACTTTTAATAGCCTCTGCAATGAGGGAATTCATATAAAAAAAGGACCTAGTCTAAAAAGCTAGGTCCTTATAGGGTGTTACTTAATCTTAGATAAGCTCCCGTTTAATGGGGCCATACATACAAAGGAGAACGATGACATTCACCAAAAAGTCTGGTCCCAAATAAGAAATATTATAGACAATAGAATAAATCCATGGATTAGTACCCTCTGGAGCATAGGCACCAAAGATAACAGCCCCAGAAATAACACTTACACATAAGCGGAGGAAGCAAGCCACGAAAGTCCCACAGACCAAACCCAGTTTAGAGTCTCTAAAGAAACCCGCCACACCAATCATGGCATAAGCGAGCCCATAATCCAAGAAGATAGAGGCAATATGGATGGAGAACTTAAACCCTAAAAGGAATTGTACCAAACCATAAACAAAACCTACAACTATCCCAGCCTTACCACCCCAGCGGAAGGCAAATAGCAAGAGAGGTACTAGATGGGCTGCTGTAATAGACCCTCCTTGTGGCATATGGAAGAGCGTGATAAGGTGCAAGACAAAGGCGATGGCAATGGACATACCTGCTTCCACAAGCATTTTAGTAGATTTTTCCGAACATTTTATACTCCTTTTTAATAGTTCAAATTGTATCGAATTTTTTTATATTTTTTTCTGCTCCTATTTAGCGAGCCATAAACGAACGAATATAAAAACTATTTGCTAAAAATAATAAATATAAGTTACACTATTACAGGCCCAATTTGGGGCGGTCCTATTTAAGGAGAAAACATCATGATTAACACAACGAACATTTTCGACTATGAAGACGTACAATTGATTCCCTAACAAATGTATCGTAAATAGCCGTAGCGAGTGCGATACAACAGTAAAACTCGGCAAGCACACCTTCAAACTTCCTGTTGTGCCTGCTAACATGCAAACAATCATCGATGAAGAATTGGCAGAAGGCTTAGCAAAGGCTGGCTACTTCTACATTATGCATCGATTCCAACCAGAAAAAACGCCTCGATTTCGTTAAAAAAATATGAAGGCTAAAGGTCTCATCTCCTCCATTTCTATCGGTATCAAACCGGAAGAATTTGAATTTGTTGATCAATTAGCTAAAGAAGGGTTAACACCTGAATACATCACCATCGATATCGCCCATGGTCATTCCAATGCAGTTATCGAAATGATTAAACACATCAAAAAAACATTTGCCTGAATCCTTTGTTATCGCGGGCAATGTCGGCACCCCAGAAGCGGTACGCGAATTGGAAAAACGCTGGCGCTGATGCAACTAAAGTTGGTATTGGACCCTGGTAAGGTTTGTATTACCAAACTCAAAACCGGCTTTGGTACTGGCGGTTGGCAATTGGCCGCTGTTCGCTGGTGCGCTAAAGGCGGCTACAAAACCAATCATCGCTGACGGCGGTATCCGCGACCATGGCGACATCGCTAAGTCCATCCGCTTCGGTGCCACTATGGTTATGATTGGCCCCTCTTCGCCGGTCATATCGAGTCCCCAGGTAAAACTGTCATGATCGATGGCGAAGCACGTAAGGAATACTTCGGTTCCGCTTCTGAATTCCAAAAAGGGTGAACGGAAAAACGTAGAAGGTAAAAACTCTACCTCCCTGCTAAGGGTTCTATCTACGACACCCTTACAGAAATGGAACAAGACTTGCAGTCCGCTATTTCCTATGCTGGTGGTCACAACCTCACAGCCATCAAGAAAGTGGATTACGTAATCGTTAAAAAAACTCCATCTTCAATGGCGACCGTTAATTGATAGCCTTAGGCCCTCCTTTGGGAGGGCCTTTTTATAGCTCTACAAAAAGGGGTACCAATGTGGTACCCCTTTTTAATATCTGTGGTCATCCCTACGTTGGCATTATCCAAATCAGGTTATGGGTCAAGGCTTATGCCTCCTCTCAGCCAACTTCAGTCAGCTCCCCGTCGCCTTTATGTAATTGTAAAGGCTAGCCTTTACAAGTTGGGCTTTTCTATAGATGTAATCACCCATCGGTGATTACATCTACAGTATAGCACCAATTTTTTTATCTTGTAAACTATATAGAAGAATTACTTATGCTCCCGCAACCATTGGATAGCATACTGAGCATAGACAGCAGAGGCTGCTGACAAGACGGAATCATCCATGTTGAACTTGTTATTGTGATGATCATAAAGGGCTCCGCAATCCGGGTTACGGACGCCAATGAAGGCGAAGCAGCCAGGCTTACCTTCTAAGAAGTTAGCAAAGTCTTCCCCTGCCATAACCTTTTTGCATCGTAACTAGCTTATCCGCTCCCAATGTTTCTACTACCACCCGCTCTGCCAAGGCTGAGGAGGTTTCTTCATTGATAGTTGGAGGAACACACTTTTTATAGTCTAACCCTAGCTGTGGCTCCATAGGCTAATGCTGTATGTTCCACAATCCGCTTCATGTGTTCAATAATCTCATCCCGCTTAGCCTTATCAAAGGTGCGGACCGTCCCCTTCATGGTAGCTTCTCCGTTGACGATATTCCACTCAGACCCCGATTGGATGGACCCTATGGTAAGGACTGCTGAATCTAGGGCAGAAATATTACGGGATACGATGGTTTGTAGGTTCATAACCATAGCAGCTGCCACTACTAGAGCATCCACACCCGTTTGGGGTTGAGCTCCATGGGCTTGCTTACCTTGGATATGGATATCAAAGACATCAGAAGAGGCCATACGAGGGCCCGCCTCAACCGATACTAGACCCGCATCAAGGCCGGACCACACATGACCGCCGAAGATGGTATCGGTCTTTTGATACCAGTCCCCAAAGGCTAGCATATCAGGAGCCCCTAAGCCAGTTTCTTCTGCTGGCTGGAAGACCAGATAAATGGTACCCTCCAACTGATCACGATTATCCATGAGCATACGGGCCGCCCCTAAGAGGATAGCCATATGACCATCATGGCCACAAGCGTGCATGGTCCCAGGATTCTTAGAAGCAAAGTCTAAGCCTGTCCGTTCCTCTACAGGAAGACCATCGATATCAGCCCTGAGAGCCACCGTCTTGCCAGGCTTATTGCCCTTGATAATTCCCACCAAGCCTGTATGGCGATTTGTATCTAATTGGTATTCAATGCCCAATACATCGAGTTCTTTTCGCAATTCGCTTTGTGGTTTCAAACTCTTTATTGGATAACTCAGGATGTTGGTGGAAGTCTCGGCGCAAATTGCGGACATAATCCTTATAATCCTCAATGAGTACTTTTTATATCTTTCATAATAAACCTCGTAAATTTATTAACTTAATTACTCACTTATTATATACCTACCATTTTACTATGTATATAAAATATCTATAAAAAAACCTACTTCCTTGGGAAGTAGGTTTTACTCTATAAGGACTCAGTCTTCTAGATTACTATCGAATCTTATAGGGCCAATTAGTTATTCATTAGCCAAGTCTCCAATAACCTTCTTGAGGATGGCAATGCCTTTTTCCAAGTCCTCTTGGGGAATATTGAGGGCTGGCAAGAGTCGAATCTTGGATTTGGCAGATAAGACAACTAGGCCTTCTTGTAAGCAGGCATCGATAATAGACCGCGGATTAGCATTCGTTTCGATTCCCAGCATAAGGCCAAAGCCAGATAGGCTCTTAACGCCAGGAGCCCCGTCCAATTCCTTCTTGATATAATTCCCTTAGCCACTACAGAGGCCAAGAGCTCGTCTGTCAACCGATCCATGATGGTTATGGCACCTGCTGCACAGATAGGGATTGCCCCCAAAGGTGGAAGCATGGTTACCAGCTCCCAAGACGGCTTCCGTTTTTCATTAAACATAGTAGCCCCCATAGGAAGGCCACCGGCCAGACCCTTAGCGGTGGATACGATATCAGGAGAAATTTGATAATTCATATAGCCATAGACCTTCCCAGTCCGGCCATTACCGGTTTGGACTTCATCTACCAAAACTAGGATATCCTTGGCTTGGGCTAACTTTGCAACCCCTCTACAAAATCCTTATCGAGGGGCATAACACCACCCTCACCTTGGATTGGTTCCAGCATAACAGCACAGATAGTCTCATTGCTATCTAGCAAGTGTTTAAAAAGCTTCCAAGTCGTTAGCTGGAGTATGGATAAAACCTTCTACAAAAGGACCAAAATCTTGGTGGAAGACATCCTGGCCTGTAGCGGACAGGGTAGCAATGGTCCGCCCGTGGAAGGAGTTAACCAAGGTAACAATGGTATGACGGCCCTCCCCATACTTGTCATGGGAATACTTACGAGCCGCCTTAATGGCGCATTCATTAGATTCAGCCCCAGAATTAGAGAAGAAGACTTTCTTCATGCCAGTCTTTTGACAAATTTTTTGGGCCAATTCTACCTGCGGCTGGGTGTAGTAGAGGTTGGATACGTGGTTAAGCTTATGAACTTGGTCTGTAACAGCCTTAGCCCAAACATCATCATCTACCCCAAAAGGCGGTAACCCCAATACCAGAGCCCAAATCGATGTAGTCCTTGCCAGACTCATCTTGTAAATGACAGCCTTTACCGGCTACAAAAACCACATCAAAGCGACCATAGGTATGGGCCACATATTCCTTATCAAGTGTTTGTATATCAGACATACTATACCTTCTTTTCTACTCCTTAGGGTTCTTGACGAACATGGTCCCCAAGCCTTCATTGGTCAAGAGTTCGATCAATATAGCATGAGGAATTTCACCATTTATAATAAAAAAACCTTTTCCACCCCATCTTGGATGGCAAGGGTACAACATTCTACCTTGGGAATCATGCCCCAGCAATGACGCCCTCATCAATCAGCTTTTGCGTCTCTCCTAAGGTCAGATGAGGGATAAGGCTAGACGGGTCATCCTTATCCGCCATTACCCCATCAATATTGGTCATGGCAATCATAGCCTCTGCCTCTAAGGCACCAGCCAATTTAGACGCGACGGTATCTGCATTGATATTGTAAGTCCGCCCTTCCTTGTCTAAGCCCAAGGAAGAGATAACAGGGATATAGCCCCGATCTAAAAGTGACATGACAACGGATGTGTCAATTTCATCGATAGTCCCTACTAGGCCCAATTCTGGGTCCTTTTGATGGACCTTGATCATATGACCATCCACACCGCAAAGGCCCACAGCCTTGCCACCTAATTCCACTAAATTGGCTACTAATCCCTTATTAACCTGGCCTGCCAAAAACCATTTTGTACCACATCCATGGTTTCTTGGTCCGTTACCCGTAGGCCATCCTTCCACTGAGATACAACCTGCATCTTGGCCAAAGCTTCATTGATGGCAGGCCCTCCTCCATGAACGAGAACGACCTTAACCCCCACTAGATTGAGGAGGAGAAGATCTTTCATAACCGACTTTTTAAGATTTTCATCGGTCATGGCATTGCCACCGTACTTTACGACCACGACCTTACCGGCGTACTCCTTGATGTAAGGGACGGCTGCTGTCAGGAGGGCCGCCCGCGTGGCATTATCGATATGCTTCATGTCATTCGTCTCCTTCTATATAACTAGTCCCGTTTCTTCCGCTAGGCCCAAGGCTATATTCATACATTGTACAGCAGCTCCCGAGGCTCCCTTACCCAAATTATCAAAAAATAGCATGAACTAAAAACACGATCTTGATTACCCGATACATAGAGGGTCATGGTATCGAGACCAGCGGCCTGGTTAGCCCCTAAGAAGAGTCCATTGATCTCCTCTAGATTAAAAAGGCGCCACCTTGATAATCTTGGACCCTGCATAGTAATCTTGGAGGGCCTGCCAAATATCTTGAGGGCTTATCCCTTCAGGTGTGATAGGTGAAAGCCAATGGATGTTTCCATACCCGCATAGTAATCATCCACGACAGGGTAGGAAAACAGGCGGCTCGACTAGGCCTGTAAAGGCTTGGACTTCTGGCATATGCTTGTGGGACTGTCCCAACCCATACTGGCGAGGGGCACAGAGGTCAGAACCCGTATCCATAGCCTGATATTGGGCTATCATTTTCTTACCGCCTCCCGAGTAACCCGTAAGAGAGAGCACTGTCAGGGGGTAGTCAGCTGGCACTAAGCCTTTTTTTAATAAGGGGCGCCAGGATAGCAATAGCCCCAGAGGCATGGCAACCTGGATTAGCAATGAAGCGGCATTGAGCAATATTTTTCCCGGTAGTCTGGCCCTAATTCAGGAAATCCATAGGCCCAATCAGGATTTGTCCGATGGGCTGTGGAGGCATCGATAACCTTACAGGACGGGTCTTGTAACACCTCCACTACATCTTTAGCTGCCTGATCTGGCAGGCAGAGGAAAACCAAATTGGCTTGGCTAGCCACCTCTTTAATAGTTGCTAGATCCTTGCGCTTATCTTCTGGGATGGGTAAGACTTCAATATCATCCCTTTGGGATAAGCGTTCATCAATTCTTAAGCCCGTAGTTCCCTCTCGTCCTACGATGCATATTTTTCTTAGTCATAGTCACAACTCCTCTTATAGGCTTTCATAATCAGCAAAGGTGGCTACCATAAGGGCCTTGATAGTATGAAGGCGATTTTCCGCTTCCTGAAAAAGCTAAGGAAGCATCTGACTCGAAGACCTCATCAGTCACTTCAATCCCATTCATACCAAAGCGTTCAAAGATATCCTTACCCACCTGGGTTTGTGTATCATGAAAAAGCTGGTAGGCAGTGGCAAAAACTTGACTTGAGGATTGCCTGTCATAGCCAACATATCCTTAGTAATTTGGTAAGGCTTGAAGGTATTAATCCGCTCTTCCCACATGTCATAGGAATCACCCATGGTTACCCAAACGCCTGTATAAATGACATCCAGGCCTTTAACACCAGCTTCCACATCATCTGTAACGGTAATACTAGCCCCTGTTTCCTTGGCTATAGCTAGGCATTGCTCGTAAATAGGGCCGGCAGGATGGTATTGTTTAGGGGCCAATCAGGCGGAAATCCATCCCTCATCTTAACAGCACCAATCATAAGGGCATGGCACATATTGGATTGGCCATGGCCTACGTAAGCATAGGATACATCCTTAAGGGGCTTCTGGATGTTTTCCTTAAGGGTCAAGAAATTAGCTAATGTTTGAGTCGGATGATCCAGATTGGTTAAAACCGTTCCACACAGGCACTCCAGAATAGGCTGCTAAGTCTTCTACGGACTCTTGCGCATAGCCCCGGAACTCAATGGCATCGAACATAGAGCCAAGAACCCGGGCCGTGTCCTTAAGGGATTCCTTCTTGTTCATTTGCGATCCCGAAGGACCTAAGTAAAGTGGTATGGGCACCCTGATCAGCAGCGCCCACTTCAAAAGGCACAGCGAGTCCGGGTGGAGTCTTTTTCAAAAACTAAGGCAAAGTTCTTACCAGTCAGGCAAGGCTTCTCCTTGCCTGCTTTTTATCGGTCTTTAATTGAGCGGCTAAATCTATAAGGTAATTAATCTCTTCTGGGCTATAGTCCAGAAGGGTCAAAAAGTTTTTATTGTGGAGGGATTTCATAAGGAGCCTCTTTCTTGTTTATCTATATCAGAAAATTATCTAGTATACCTATGCTTCTGTTTGCCCTAGCACTAACAATTCAGCTATACCTCCAGCCATAAGGGTCACACCTGTCTTTAGGATAGCTTTCATCGATGGTAAAAAGACGCATTATGGAGGGCTGGATTTCCTTCAAAGCCCGTACCTAACCAGAGAAAAAGCTCCCTTTATAGCTTGGGGATAATAGCCAAAGTCCTCCGCCGCCATAGATGGAAATAGCGGGTGGTCAATGGCTTCAGGACCTAGGTATGCCTTAGCTACACCTTCCATAAAGTCGATAGCATCCGGATTATTGATGGTGGCGGAATGGCCCCGTTTGTAATCCAGCTGAGACTGGGTACCAAACATGAGGTCCAAGGCCTTAAGACTTTCACCCAAACGAGCCTCAATATAATCCCGTTTTTCTGGCGCATAGGTCCGGCAGGTCCCTTCTAGATAGGCATCTTCAGCGCCCACATTGTAACGCTGACCTGCATTAAAAACCCCCGATGGTACAGACCAGATTTTCCATAGGATTGGTCTCACGAGCTACGATAGATTCTACCGCTGTAATCCAATTCGCTGCAGCCACAATAGCATCCTTCCCTGATGAGGATAGGCCCCATGGGTTGCTTTCCCCTTGATGTGAACGTAGAAGTGGTCAGAAGCAGCCATGAGATTCCCCTTCTTGAAGCCTATCTTACCTACGGGAATATCCGGCCAGGCATGGAGCCCATAAATTTCTTCTACATCATCTAAGATTCCAGAGGCCAGAATATTCTTAGCACCATTAATAAGGGCCTCCTCCTCTGCTGGCTGGAAGACCAATTTAATAGTCCCACAAAGATGGTCCTTCATACTATTGAGAACAGCTGCCGCCCCCAAGAGGATAGCCATGTGGGAATCGTGGCACAAGCATGCATGACACCGTCATTAGTAGACTTAAAGGGAAGGTCTGTTTGTTCCTTAATAGGAAGAACATCCATATCAGCCCTGAGTGCTACAGTCTTACCTGGCTTGGCCCCTGAATAATCCCGATGACAGCATACTGGAAGACATCATTCTTATAAGGAATGCCTAAACTATCTAGGACCCCCTGAATATATGTAGAGGTCTCTTTTTCCTGCCCTGATACTTCTGGATGTTGATGGATATGGCGGCGCCACGCAATCACATCATCCATATAGGTCGCTACTGCTTTTTCTATGAGATTTTTTTAAATTTCATGGCCTTGGCCTCCTATCTCAACTATCTATTGTCTAAATATGTGAATAATATAAATATTTATTCAATAACTACGTATAAATAATACTTTATTTTTTTGATTTTTTTATGCAATATTTTATTTTAATTTATGCATAAATATTTTCTAAATTCAAACAAAACCACCCTACAATAGAAAAAAAGACCGCTACAAGAACAGGTTTTCTTGTAGCAGTCTTTTTGCATATTATTTCAAAACAACTTACTATTTCCTAGTTGCTAGTTCCTAGCTGAACAGTAGCTTTATAGGATTGCCCACTCCGATTGATGGTAATCGTAACAGAATCGCCAGGCTTGTGTTTATCAAGAGCTTCTTTAAGGTCCATAAGACTATTAACAGCATTCCCATCGATTTCCGTCAGTACATCCCCCTGGCTTAGGCCCAAGGATGTGGCTGGTCCATTGCCGTCCACCTCCATAATGAGAAGGCCTGGGCCCCTAAAGTTATAGCCATATTCCCGGGCTACCGTTTTGTCGATAGCGCCCAAGCCTAAGTAAGGACGGACTACCTTGCCATATTTGATGAGGGCATCCACAACGGCCTTAGCCTCATCGATAGGGATGGCAAATCAATCCCTCTACCCCTTCCTTAGCAATCTTGGCAGAATTAATACCAATTAACTGGCCATCTGCATTGAGGAGGGCTCCTCCAGAGTTACCCGGATTGATGGCTGCATCCGTTTGGAGAAGTGGGAATCGTTGACCCGCTGAATCAATGGTCCGATTGAGGGCAGAGATGACACCCACCGTAACGGTCCCCTTTAAATTCAAGGCCCAATGGATTACCAATGGCAATTGCTGGCTCACCCACATGGAGGTCAGCAGAGGATCCTAAAGAAATTGGTTGAATGTCCTTAGGGTGGATCGATTTGAACAACCGCTAGATCCGTTTGCTTGTCACCGCCGATGACCTTTCCATCGACCTCCTGTCCATTGGACAAGGATACACGAACGGTCCCATTAGAACCAGCAATAACATGGTAGTTAGTAATGATATGTCCATCCTTATCATAGATAACACCAGAACCCACCCCTTCTCCTACAGGAACAGCTCGATCAAACATATCTCGTTGATAAACCTTGGTAGAAATCCCTACAACTGCGGGACCAGATTTTTCTACAGCCTTAACCACATACGTATTACGATCACCGCTGACAGACTCCCGCTTGTAAGACTGTTCATTGGTAACCAAGGTCGATATGACCCTATCCGGACCCATGTGTGAGCCCCAATAGCTCACACCACCGCCTACAGCAGAGGCGATGATAATCCCAGCCACTAACTTCTTATTGATATTCTTAAACATCCTGAATGCTCCTTTAACAGTCCGCTGACGCTAAAGCTTCGATAGCCACATTGCCGCCGCGGACAACTTCAATGCGATTGATAAAGAGCTCTTCAAAGAGAGCAATCATTTGATTGTTTTTTTCTTCTCAGTCTTTACACATTGAACCAAGACTGACTTCTTATTGTAGTCCACCACCTTAAGATCAAAGGTTTGAGCGATGCGAAAAAAATTTCTTCTTTATCACCGCCCTTACAGGCATTAACCTTGATAAATAGGAGTTCCTTTTTTATGGATGGCCATATCTGTAAAGTCGATGACCTTGATAACCTCAACAGACCGGTTGAGCTGCTTGATAATTTGCTCAAAGGTTTGTCCATCACAGGTCAAGGAAATGGTCATTCTGGATATGGTAGGGATCTTCGGTCACCCCCTACGGTAAGGGGTATCCAGGTTATAATTTTTTTACCTGCGAAGAGGCCAGAAATCTTGGCCAATACGCCAATTTCATTCTCCACATAGGCGGAGATACAACGTTCTTTCAATTCCATATGAGTCCTTCCTACTTCTTATCCTCTAACAACATATCCTTTAAGGACTTGCCGGCCCGGCACCATAGGCAAGACATTGAGTTCCGTTTCGATGATAAATTCCAAGATCGTTGGCTCTTCGTGGTTACCATCAGCCAAGGCAAAAAGCCTTAGCAATGTCCTTAGGATCTGTTACCCGCATAGCTTTAGCTCCATAGGATTCAGCTAATTTAACAAAAATCCGGCACATAGTGGAAATCACCTGAATCAATATAAGCTTGGGTCACAATGTGAGGGGCCTCCTTATCTAAGAGGCGTGTGCAAGCATAGCGCTTGTCATAGAAGAGCTGTTGCCATTGGCGCACATTGCCTAAATAGCCATTGTTCAAGATGATGAGGGTCAGGGGTAGGTGGTTAATAACAGCCGTAGCCAACTCTTGGATGTTCATTTGCACGCCCCCATCACCGGAGATACAGAAGACACGTGCCTGAGGACACCCAAATTGAGCTCCAATGGCAGCCGGTAAGCCATAGCCCATAGTTCCTTGTCCACCAGAGGTTAGAAGCTGATGGCCTCCCTCTACCTCTAAAAAAACTGGGTAGTCCACAATTGATTCTGCCCCACGTCTGTAGAAACTACTGGCCGATTATAGTGATTATTGATGTAGTCAATGACAGCCTGTGGCGTAACCCCCTTATAGCCAGTCTGCTCAATGGGGTACTGTTCCTTAAGGGCCTGCAAGTTATGGGCCCAGGCCTTACAATCGATAGGCTTCATATACTCATCTAATGTTTCCAAAGCCAATTTAGCATCTGCTACGATAGGAATATCAACAGTGATAGTCTTAGAGATAGCCGCTGCATCCACATCGATATGGATAATCTTTGTATGTTGAGCAAAGGTTTCCAACTTACCCGTAATGCGGTCATTAAAACGAGTTCCTACAGAAATAAGAACATCTGCATCATTAATAGCACAATTAGGGGCATAACCGCCGTGGATACCAACAGACCCTAAATAGAGAGGATGACGAGAAGAAATACCCCCTTACCCATGAGGGTAGTGACCACAGGAATTCCTGTCTTGTCGACTAACTGAGTCAAGGCCTCATTAGCGCCGGCTATATTAACGCCGCCTCCGATGAGAAAGAGAGGCCGCTTAGCATGGCTAATAGCGGTAACAGCCTTCTTGATTTGTCCCACATGAACGGTCTCATTAGGCTTATAACCCCGAATTTGAATGGATTCTGGGTAATCTTCTGCCCCTAAGTCCTTTTGTATATTCTTGGGAATATCCACCAAAAACCGGTCCTGGTCGACCCGTGCGAGCTATATAAAAGGCCTTCTTGAGGATGGTCCCCAAGTCCTTGCGGTCCCGTACGGTGATAGCATACTTACATATATTGCGGCAAATACCAACGATATCCACCTCTTGAAAGGCATCATTACCCATGAGTTTCATATCCACCTGGCCGGTGATGCATACGAGGGGTACAGAATCAGAATTAGCCGTAGAAATGCCGGTTACCAAGTTGGTTGCTCCTGGCCCAGAAGTTACCATGCAGACCCCAACCTTACCGGTGGCCCGTGCGTAACCATCAGCAGCGTGAACAGCCGCCTGTTCATGGCGAGGCAAAAATGACGTCAATAGCATCCTGTTGATACAACTCATCCATAATATCGATTGTCGCTGCCCTGGGTAGTTAAATAGCTTCTCTACACCCTCTGCTTGCAGGGCTTTCACGAGGAATTTCGCGCCTGTAATCATAGTGCCTCCTATTGACTCATTTTGCTATAATAAGATATAAGCATAATTTTTCGATATGCTTTCTGGCCTAAAAGCCAAAAATATGTTTTTTTATTATACTACAGACCCTTACTAAATAAATGAAAGGATACACATTATGAAAGAAATCCTCGCCTTCCATCTCAACGGCTGCCCTTACTGCCACAATGCCTTCAAGGCTATTGAAGAACTCCAAGCTGAAAACCCTAGCTATAAGAAGATCAAGATCACTTGGGTAGAGGACCAAGATGCAGCAGAACTCTTTAAAACCCACCCATTCGAATACTACCCTAACATGTGGTTCGGCACAGACAAGCAGTACGAAGCACTATCCTGGTGAAAAGCTACGACCAAACTAAGGATTACATCAAGGCCGTCTTCGATAAAGCTTTTAGCATAAGAAAAAGACCTAGGCATTCCAAACTTGGATTACCTAGGGTCTTTTTCTATATATACCCTATTAGGCTAGGGTGTTCATAGCCATTAACAACCACTTCAATTTCCCCTGTGCGCGGATGGAAGAGGAGCCCATGAATAGGCACTATCCTTAGGAATGAGCGGATTGATGCGGAGTTCATCAACCGTTTCCTCTACATTATCACCAGGATGGGTAAAGCCGTCTGCCCAATGTTCCATCTCCCGCTTAACCATGTGAATAGCCTCAGGTGCGATGCCACGAGCCAACATCTTCTCCGTCAAATCCTTAGCTGTAGTCTTAGCCATACCGCACTCGTGGTGACCGATGATAAAGATTTCATTAACACCTAATTCATAGATGCAAACCAAGAGACTTCGTACTACGCCGTCGAAAGGACCAGTAATACAGTTCCCAGCAGTCTTGACTATTTTAGCCTCTCCACGACCGATGTCCATGGAATCCTCCAAGAAATTAACCAAGCGGGTATCCATACAGGTAACAATAGCCATTTGCCGGCTAGGCATCTTGCTTCACTTAGTATCCGTGTCCACATAACCTGTATTTTTGGTCTTCCACGTATTCTTTATTATGCTGTAAAATATCATCTAATAAACTCATATTCTTCTCCTGTAATATAAGAATCATGCTTCTATAGTATACAATTATACTCTTTTATAATACCATACCAGCCAAAAATCGCCCTCTTTACATACCATACTATTGATCTATAATATAGGTATTAATAGATATTAGGAGGTTAACTATGACACACTCTGAATTAAAAAGTAAAAGTACAAGCCCTTTTTAGACGCCCCTAGCAGCAATTCAACAGTCAAAGAATTCGCTAAATCTTGGCTAGCTGCTGAAGGCACTGATAAACAAGCACAATTGACCAAAGAATTGGTTTCTGTGGCAAAGCAAAAACATTGCCCTCATCGATGAAACTATCGGCTTTATGGCCTCCCCTACGGCAGCAGACCTCTTTGGGGCAGACAAGGCTAAGGCTATGGAAGACCACGCTAAGGATATTAAAGCAAAAGGTGCCCAATTCTGTGACTGCCCTGCCTGCCTAGCTTGTAAGGGACATCCTAGACCACGAAAAAGGAAATCTAATACCCCTTCTGCAATAAGAATACTAAAAACTCCCTGCTTAGCTTAGGCTGGGAGTTTTTTTGTTGCCATTTTCTATAAAACTAGAATTGGCCTATATACAATTTATAATTGGAAGGAATTACCACAACGAAGGCAGACATAGGTATGTTCCCACTCTTCTCTAAGTTTTTGGATAACTATCTCGATTCCAAGTATAGCGTTTATAAGTATTATACATGATAGAAGCCAAGGCCAACAGCATCCATATCATAGGCCAGATTTCATGGCTGCTTCCTATAATGACTACCGCAAATACCATGCCTATCCATAGGGAGAAAGGACCACTTGATAAAGTATTTAACAACAGATTTTTAACTGGTGGCTGTGCCAATGTGGATAAGGCCGTTTGCTGTGTACCCACAGTGCGACCTATACCTACACCAAGACCACCTCGAAGGCCTACACCCACACCAGTCGTAGTTCCCTGCACATCAGATATACCAGACGCATAGGCAATATTATAAGACTGGATATGATCAGAATGGCAGTAAGGGCATTCGTATATAGTATCTGCCATAAGACCTCCTCTATGCACATTACCAAAAATTACTTAGTACGCTTATCATACTGATTTACAATGAGTCCTTAATGAAGGGTTATAGGACAAAAAAAGTGTGTGACTAATCCCAATAAGTTGGAAAATCTGTAGACATATGTAGCTCATTCCAAACAGGAGCATCACCCCATTGAGGGATTGAACGATCTATTTGGCAATAATCAGATAACCGTTTGTAGATAGCAGCAATCGATTCATCTGTAGGCATACAATTTAATATATCTGAAATAGAAAGCGGTCTTGGTGAGTGCATATAGCACCACCAATAGACCGCTTTTAGTCTTCTTTCAAGTGAAAGGCCCCTATGAGCCCGTAACATACTTCTTAGTTGAGCATTTACTCCACCTTCAATACGATTATTTGTTGTAGGTATTGTAATATCAATACATTCCAAAAATGTAAATAAAGTTTGTTGCCTAATCAGACGCCATAATGATGATTCAGCTTTAAGCAAACGCTCATGTGTAGAGCGTTTGTTTCCGAATTCATCAATCGTCATTTCTCGTAAAAAATCAGAATATGTCATTCGCCACGCCGAAAGTTTATTAATCCATATAAAAGCTTGATCCATTGTTTTCACATTAAATAAATCTTTAGCAAGAGTATAAAGGTCCTTTCCTGCTAACGTTTTAGGGTCTACTTGTCGTATATCGTCTAACCTGACAAAAAATGTGAAACAGGCATCTTTGGTGACTGCTATGAGGCCAAACTTTACGTAATGCTTTAGGCAAACCATTAGCACCATCAGACACAACGACTTTAGGTTCGGCAATCCGTTCCATTAAACACTGCCAAGCTCTAGCATGCTCATAACGACAGACATACCATCCTAGAACATGAGTATCATTGCAACAAATCAAAACACATAAATTCCTAGCTAAGTAAATTCCATCAAGATATACCACATCATGTACTTCTTCCACTTTTTGGTGGCAATGGCCATATGGACCAAAAATTTAGCGGTTTTACGCCTGAAATGTACGACCTTTACCAGGCATATCAGCTTGAATATCGGTGCTGAATAACCAATTCAAAGAAATAGGCTTTAACTCTTTACTTAAATTATTAATTTTAACGGTAAATGCCACCTTACAATGTTTTGCAAAAACCAACGCTGAGAACCAGATTTTTAAAAACACCATGTTTAATACATGTTTCATTACAATCAGGACATTTTATTTGTCGCATAAACTCTTCCTCCATATTTGTTTATATATAGGAAGATATAACCTCATTTTAATCAGTAATTACAAGGGTTAATTGATGTTTTTACCCACACTTTTTTTGTCCACCCTCAAACTTCTCCAGAAAAAGATTAAACCCTTATAACACTAGTAAATATCTAGTGTTATAAGGGTTTTCCACACTTTTTTTGTCCTATAAGCCATTTTTCTTATAGCACTTAGAAAGATGTTAAGAATGTTAGTGTACCTAAAATAACGCCTGCAAGGTTTGGTACGATTAAAAATATAATCACGTTTAGGTGATTTTTGTCCAACCATATAATACCCAGATCAAACAGGATACTGCTGCAAATAATGGTTGCCATGGTTGACTAGGTTGACCATGAAGATTAGCAATTATTTGTGGGATATAGGCTAAAAAAATACAAATACACCAATAAATGCACCAATAGAACCAACTAACATGTTAAATCTTTTCTTTTTGTCATAGATGACCTCCATATTCAACATTACATTATTATATCTTACACAATATACTATATCATATCATACTTCTTAGTTGAGCATTTACTCCACCTTCAATACGATTATTTGTTGTAGGTATTGTAATATCAATACATTCCAAAAAAGTAAATAAAGTTTGTTGCCTAATCAGACGCCATAATGATGATTCAGCCTTAAGCAAACGCTCATGTGTAGAGCGTTTGTTTCCGAATTCATCAATCGTCATTTCTCGTAAAAAATCAGAATATGTCATTCGCCACGCCGAAAGTTTATTAATCCATATAAAAGCTTGATCCATTGTTTTCACATTAAATAAATCTTTAGCAAGAGTATAAAGATCCTTTCCTGCTAACGTTTTAGGTCTACTTGTCGTATATCGTCTAACCTGACAAAAAATGTGAAACAGGCATCTTTGGTGACTGCTATGAGGCCAAACTTTACGTAATGCTTTTAGGCAAACCATTAGCACCATCAGACACAACGACTTTAGGTTCGGCAATCCGTTCCATTAAACACTGCCAAGCTCTAGCATGCTCATAACGACAGACATACCATCCTAGAACATGAGTATCATTGCAACAAATCAAAACACATAAATTCCTAGCTAAGTAAATTCCATCAAGATATACCACATCATGTACTTCTTCCACTTTTGGTGGCAATGGCCATATGGACCAAAATTTAGCGGTTTTACGCCTGAATGTACGACCTTTACCAGGCATATCAGCTTGAATATCGGTGCTGAATAACCAATTCAAGAATAGGCTTAACTCTTTACTTAAATTATTAATTTTAACGGTAAATGCCACCTTACAATGTTTGCAAAACCAACGCTGAGAACCAGATTTTTAAAACACCGTGTTTTAATACATGTTTCATTACAATCAGGACATTTTATTTGTCGCATAAACTCTTCCTCCATATTTGTTTATATATAGGAAGATATAACCTCATTTTAATCAGTAATTACAAGGGTTAATTGATGTTTTTACCCACACTTTTTGTCCACCCTCAAACTTCTCCAGAAAAAGATTAAACCCTTATAACACTAGTAAATATCTAGTGTTATAAGGGTTTTCACACACTTTTTGTCCTATAAGCCTTATGAAAAGAGCTTTCACCTCAATAACTAGGGTGAAAGCTCCTTATAACAATGATTCTATTGTAAAGATCTGATTGACCTAGCGTGGGCAACCACCAGTTGCACAGTTGCCTGTAGCACAAGCCCCACCATTAGTAGGGCAAGTACCTGTTGGACAGTTACCTGTTGGGCATGCATTAGTTGGGCAGTTACCTGTTGGACAAGCATTGGTAGGACAGTTGCCAGTTGGACAATTTCCTTGAGAAGATCTTACATAGTTAGCAGATTTTTGATTCCCACAATTACCAGTTTGGCAATAGGGAAAAATTGGCTGCTAGAGTTGGACCGCAAGCCCAAAGGACCTTGGTCGGAGGTAGCAAAAAGCAGTAGTACCACCAATCAACACACCAAGAGCAAGAACGATAGCGAGCATTGTTTTTCATAGTCATCAACCTCTCTAAAAGTCATAAAGACAATCTAATAATACTATAAGAAACTATATATTATTTATATGATATACTCTAATCTTTAAATCTACAATACCCAAATACGTATAATTACATTTTCTTAAATCTCTAGTCGAAGACCCTCTTCTATGATATAATTTGAAAGTAATTCATGCGCCTATAGCTCAGGGGATAGAGCGCCGGTCTCCGGAACCGGGTGCGCAGGTTCGAATCCTGCTAGGCGCACCATGGTAAATAAGGCACTTCTTATGAAGTGCCTTATTTTTATGTGACCGAGGAAACACCATAAATAGAAAAAAATCATTTACACTTAGTCTAGGGCCTCCTATAAGATACTTAATACGGTCACACTACTTAGGCAGGACCAATAAGGTACTTAACCTAGGCAGGGACTACTAAGGGTGCTTAACCTAAGTAATGCTTACCACTTAGATTGCTAAATCAATTTTTATAACCATAACCTAGCACATGCAATAAGGAGTTATACTATGACAACAAAAATTCACCAACTCGCCAAGGATATAGACGAAATTTGGCGGGACGAACAAGATGCCTGGAATAACCGGTCCACCTTTTTCGTCACTATGCATAATCGAGAAGATCGAAAGCAGCAAGTAATAGACTTCCTTTCCTTCGTCAAGAATCGGGAACTTCTCCCTCTACGGGTAGTTCCATCTTAGATATCGGCTGCGGCGTCTGCGACTACGCCCTAGGCCTAGCCCGTCAGGGCTACCAGGCTACCGGCATTGACCTATCAGATGGTATGATTCATGGGGCCAAACAGTTGGCTGACCAAGAGAATCTATCCCTAGACCTTTATATCGCTCCTTGGTCTGATCAAACACGACAAGACTTAAACTGGAATCAGACATTTGACCTGACCTATAGTATCTTCTGTCCCATCATGTTTGACTCAGATAATATCTTAGCTATGCATAAGGCCAGTAAAGGTAAGTGCCTCTGGGTGGCCTTTTTCCGCCCGCAAGGACCAAACCGTAGATAGGCTATCTGAATACTTCTTCGGCCAGGACGCCTTTCCTTGGAGGGATAAGGTAGATTCATGCCTGTCTACAATACAGAATATAGGCAAACATGTGACTATCGAATACAAAGTAGTTCCAGAGACTGAAGTGCTGGAACTTGATCAGGCAGTGGACTACTTCACCATGCGCCTCCACAACAATGGATGGGGCCCTAGGGAGGATATGAAGAATACAATTAGAGAACTCATTACCCTCTTGCCAAAGAGGGAAAGATTTACTAACAAAACAGAAGATACGGTAGCTTGGGTAACCTGGGCAACCAAGTAAATGGCATCACAGGCCTAGTATATCAGCAATAAAAAAAGGCAAAAAGGCTTATAATGCACCATGGTATCTGATACCCGTTTAGGAATCCCCGCCTGAAAGAACAAGCCTATCATTGACCCCAGCACAATAGCTATGGTATTTACAATAACTGCAAGCATATAAAACTCCTACTACCCACTAAAAGGTTAGCCTCCGTCTACTTAGCGGAGACTAACCTTTTTTTCTTTTACCTGATAAATCTATGAGACTATAAAAACTTACACTAGTCAGCATTCAAAGGATCCACAACCCCGTTAGCTGCAAAGGCCTCTTCCCGATCACGACAAGTCCCACAAAGATGGCAAGGTTGGTCCCTCCTGGTAACAAGACCAGGTCAACTGGTAAGGAACCTTAAGTGCTAGTCCTTCTGTCACAATATCTTTTTTTGCTGGAAAAGCGGAAGGGTGAATAGACGGACACTTGGCCATAGGGTCCCTAGCTCTATGGACTTTTTAATAGCCTCAATAAACTCTGGACTGCAATCAGCATAAGCATTGCCTGCATAGTCGTCAGCATGATTTCCGATGACTACTAGTGCTCGGTCTTTCGGATCTTCGCAAAGAGACATAGCCATAGAGGCTGCTGCCGACAGGAAAAAGCCCATTCCTATAGGGCACTAGGTAGCTACCTTTCCATTTTCACTAGCTGCCACTTGGTCTGCATAAGAAGTCTCCTCTATGGACTGGCTAGAATGGCTCAAGAGAGAAGCATTAGAAAAACTGCATAACCCCTTCTAGGTTTAGGGGTGATGTGCTTAACCCCATAATAGTCAGCTGCCTTCTGACTAGAGACTAATTCCTTATCATGCCGTTGACCGTAGAAAAAAAGATAGGCTTAGGACATGATCCCTACCTAAAAGCCGCCACAGTCTTAGCCAAGGCCGTGGTGGAATCTAGGCCTCCAGAAGACAAGACAACTGCCTTATTAGCATTCAATTGATCCATTCTATTCTCCTCTCCGCTGACTTACACACTAGCCTCAGCGATAACATCCATCCTGGAATATCTCAGTTTTTCTCTTTGCTACAATCCCATAATCTAATTGTAACCACACTTATAAATGATTTCAATCTAGGCCTCCTTGGCATGTTTATCTGGTAACATAAAAGAGATCCATCTCCTAAGAGATGGATCTCTTTTATGCTCACATAGATTAAAAAAACTCAATGTCTCCTATGATTTATTATTTATGAGCCTTTTCTTGGTGGTTTACCCGAACCCGTTGAATTTCAGGGTTGCCAGCTTTATCTTTCTTAATTGTATCGACACGGAACAAGGCAAGTTCAGGACCGAATTCCTTGACTAGACGTTCATCAACAAGAGCACCTTTTTGTACAGCCCGGTAAATGATGGATGCGAATTCATAACGAGTCATCATCTTATCGCCACCGAAGGTCCCATCTGGATAACCTTCTACAAGGCCCTTATCAGCTAACCCTTGAACAGCTTGGTAAGCCCAATGATTAGAAGGTACATCAGGGAATACGGTAGTGCGATTAGCCCCTTGAGTAGCTAAACCAGGTTGTGCGCCCAACATAGCTTTCAATTCAGCTACTTCTTGTTTCAAGGCAAGCACTTCCTTACCAAGAGCTACACGGGATTTAGATACACCCTTTACACCACCAAACTTAAGGGATAAACCAGCATTAACCATGTTTTCACCAGTGCCCATAGTCCCAGCGACAGATAGCATCACATCTTCGTTAGGACGGTAATATGCACCAATAGCGGTAGCATTAGACCCAGCATAGTTACCATAGCCTGCTGCAAAGTCCCATTTAGCATCTGGATCGAAGTCCAATGGATGCAAGGCAGCTAAAGCCGCAGCACCAGCTCCTACCTTATCCATGCGACCATCTAACTTATTGATACGGTTGTTGATAATGTTATTTTGGTTACCAGAATCAGCAACTACCTTCTTCAATTGGGCAACGTTTACAGCATCTGTATCTTGAGAGCCAGCAGCCAAGGAGGTGATACGACGCGTATGAGTAGTACCATCGCCAACGGAAACAGCCGCATCAGTTGGTTTCCATGTAGAAGATGTATCGCTAGAAGGACCATCGATAGAACGGTCATAGCCAGATGCTTCATTAGCACCACGGGAGGCGATAGAGTTAGCACCAAGTGCAACACCACCAGCTACAGTAACATTAGCATCTGTCCCTAACACGACTGCATTATTAACTGCAGTTGTTGTAGGATTCGTAGCCGCCCCCATAATGATAGAGTTTTCAGTACCTGTAGCAGTACGATTGGTACCAATTATGGTCGTCCCTTGTACATTAGTACCCGTATTATTAAACCCAACTACAAAGTTATCGGATGCTTCAGAACCGGAAGTCCCTGTCACTGTATTATTGACACCAATCATAGCCGTCCGCAAGGTGTAATCTGCCTTGTTGCCGCCACCAAAGGCCATGGTTGCACCGCCAGAATTACTTGCTTTAACAGCAGCTCTTACCTTATTGGCCATAGATGTAATGGAGCTTGGACCTCCAAATGGACTACCAGACATAGGGAGATCTGTCGATGTTAGCTATGGAGTTAGTAATCTCGTTACCTGCACCAAATACTAAAGTACCATTAGAATTAGCCGTTCTATTGGCCGTACCGACAACAGCATTAGCGATACCAGCATTGTTATCACTGGATGTAGCAGATTCAATGGAGTTCAAGGTACCATTGATGGTCGCACCAAAATTTTTAGTTGCTTTGTCAGCAACATTTCCATCATAATCACTAGAAATGACATTAAGGGCGCCAGAGTTAGTCGCCACCGTACCATTGGTAAAGCTATTACCACCAATGGTTGTGGAATATACCTAATCCAGTTTTACGGATAGTATTATGGGAATCTGTATCGACTGTAATATCGCCAATTTTGCCACGATAATTATGGGAACCAATCATGGTACCACCAGACCCTAACATAGGCGTTATTACCGACAGCAACACCTGCTATAACCTTATCTGGCTGTTGTGGAAGACTACCCTAAGCCCAAAAAAACCACCAAAAACTAGTTTGGTTAAAGGCAAAAGAGCTTATCTTGTTGACCAATGGTGTTTTTCTACATACGAATTTTTTTACCAATAGCTACAGAACCAGATTGGTCATAATAGCTGTGAGTAGTGGCATTTTCACCAATAGCTACATCACCATTCACATTAGCATAATGAGAACCACCAGCATAGTTAGTATGGGCGTTTTTACCGATGGCTACCACCCCATCACGTTGGGCATTAGAACCAGTACCATACGCGACACCAGTACCAGCACCAACAGTGGTATCAGCCGCCCAAGCGGATGCAGAACATGCAGAAACTACAGCGCATAGCACAGCCAAGCGCAATGCATTCTTAGATTTCATAACTAGACTCCTCTCCATAATAAAGTTTATACTTTATTTATTACATATTCATTATACTATCATTTTACTATGTGTAAAGATGATAATTAGTTTCATCTTACACTAACTATGCACATTGTATAATATATCTATAAATTTATATGTAACTAATTCGCTAATAAGTATTAACCTTTCACGATTTTTATAAATTAAACTAGTATATTTAACTAAAAATTTATTTACATAACTACTTACAAAACCATTTAAATGCAAAAAAACGTCTAAGCATGTTAAACATGCTTAGACGTTTTATTATGACTTCAAATGTCCTATTTCACTATCACTTATATATTCCCTAATAAACTCACTAATTCTATTCATTAGGCTTTTGAACAATCTGGGACCATGCCCATTACAAAGTGAACATAGTAGTCTTCATGATTAGGAACTGGAATCCAATAAGATATAGGCACCTGTCCATCAGCCTTAGCAGGCAGTTGAGCCCATTGGGTCTGCCTAGTTTTGTAAGGCCTGTTTCAAGAGGCTCCCAAAAATCTCCGTCCCCACTTGGCATAATGTAGTAGTCACCAGGCTTACGTAAGGCATGCATAGGGTGGATTAACCGCTACGATTCGATTATCCTTATAGGCCAATTGTACCGCTTCTGGGAAGCGGTCATACATGGCATGGAAGGAATGGGCAAGATCCCGTTCCAAATCATTGAGGGCACAGGGTCATTTCATTATCCACCACAGGATGACTATCATTGACTGTCCGCAAGTGATAAATCAAGAGGAGGAGGATGAACCATATTGGCGTTACGAAGAGGGCCACTCGTGTAGTTGGATTGAGGGCCAAGGTAACGATAACGAAGGCGAAGAAGGCCAATACTAAGTAATTGAGTATAGGGAAGAGCGGCATCTTGTAAACAGATACAGCTGCTAGATCAGGCCGCCGTTTACGGTAGCGCATATGGCAGATGACCAAGACAGACCAAATGTAGAGGAAGCAGAAAGTCGCAATGGATGAGATCAAAACGAAGATTGCTTCTGGTAATACATACTGAAGGGCTATTACCAAGCCGATAATTAAGGCCGATAAGAGCAAGGCGTTAGCCGGTACATGTTTACGGGTTAAGCTTTCCAGAAACTCTGGCGCATGGGACTTCTTAGCTAGAGCATAGAGCATGCGACTAGTAGAGAAAAATCCCTGAATTACCTGCCGAGGGCTGCCGAGGTCAAAACCACGAAGTTAACCAAGGAGGCCGCCCCAACGACACCCACGGTCATAAAAACTTCTACAAATGGAGACTTATTAGGGTTAACCACATCCCATGGGAATATGGACATGATAACCGCTAAAGAGCAAGTATAGAAGAGGATAATCCGCAATGGTATTGAGTTAATCGCCTTTGGCAAAAACCTTATGAGGGTCTTTGGTCTCCCCTGCCGTCAGGCCTACCATCTCAATGCAGGCAAAGGCAAATACAACCATTTGGAAGGATTGGATAAAGCCGGAAATGCCTTTAGGGAACCATCCCCCATGAGACCAAATATTAGAAAAAGGCTGCCACCCCATTAGTGGTTGGATGGCCCTGGATGATGAAGTAAAGACCCACCAAGATAAGGGCTATGATAGCAGCTACCTTAATTAAGGCAAACCAGAACTCCAATTCCCCAAAGAGACGAACCGTAAAGAGGTTCATCAGAACTAACAGCACCAAAACGACTGCGCTCGGTACCCATAGGGGTATATAGGGGTAACCAGAACTGGACATACATACCGACAGCGGTAATATCCGCCATGGCGACCGATACCCAACAGAACCAATAGGTCCAGCCTGTAATGAAGGCTATCTTATCTCCCATGTACTCCTGGATAAATTCCACGAAAGTATGGTAATTGGTGTTGGATAATAACAATTCACCTAAGGCCCGCATCATCAAAAAAACAAATGGTGCCGGTTATCATATAGGCAAATAAGATGGATGGGGCCAGCTAGGGCAATAGAATGACCAGACCCTAGAAAGAGGCCTGTCCCAATAGCACCGCCAATAGCAATTAATTGCACATGACGATTCTTAAGGCCCCGTTGTAGGGTTCTTTTTATTTTCCACAAAGTGCCTCCCTTTATTAAATTTTAACTTTACAGAACTTACTCATTATATTTCTTTTTGCCCTAGTCTGACAATATATATACTTTTATGACAATCTATCCCTCTTGTTATTGAAGGCTCTTATAAATCTTATCTAAATTAGACTTCATACGATCTAGGTAAGATAACCCATCTTCCCCACTTTCCATGGTGTAAAGGGTTTCTACTTGGGCCCCTACTTCACTAGCTAGGGTTTTTAGACACTTCTGGCGAAGCCATTTCTTCTGCAAAAAAATAGTTTTAATATGGTGAGCCTTAGCGAATTCTACCAACTTAGCCAATTGCGCTGCATTTGGTTCCCCTTCTGCAAACATATCCTCTACAGATTCTTGCTTGAGGCCATAGTCTTGGCAGAGATAGCCAAAAGCTTCGTGGCCTGTCACGAACTCGTGATTAGGAAGGGCCGTAAATTTATCCTTATACTCAGCATCTAAGTCTTGTAGTTGTTTTAATATAGGCCTTAGCATTAGCTTGGTAGTAATCTGCATTAGCAGGATCAGCCTTAGCCAGTCCATCGGCTATATTTTGTACCTCTACAACCGCATTGCGGAGGCTGAGCCAAGCATGAGGGTCTACACTGCCATGGTCATGACCAGCTTTATCATGGTCGTGCCCTTCATGGTCCTCTTCATCGGAAGGACGAGGGGTAAGACCCTTAGTCGCTTCTACTTGAATCAAGTCTTTGTTTCCGGAGGCCTCTACCGCATCATGAATCCATGGCTCCATACCAAAAACCGTTATAAACCAAGACTTTTTCGTTGGCAATGGCTTTTCACGTCGTCCGCCTTGAGTTCAAAGTCATGAGGTTCCGTCCCATCAGGAATAATGGTATGAACATTAACCTTGTCGCCCCCTACAGCCTTGACGAATTCCGTCATGGCATTGAAGGTAGTTACCACCTCCAATTTACTGGAATCGGCACCAGACCCCTTTCCACAGCCGGCCAAAAAAAGCCACTAAGAACAAGGACATCATAAACAAAATCAGTTTACGCATAATTCTTTCACTTCCTTTCACGCAGCCTTACAAATGATAAAGTTTTGCAAATAGGCCACGATATATATATAATAGATTTGTGATTATTTCTATTGTACCAAGATTGGATACACTTTTTACTATGATTGAAATACAAAAATCTTTCCTTTACCTATCCCAACCAAAAAGATCCTGTCTTCCACAACCTCAACATGACTGTGGCAGACGGAGCTTACATCTCCATCATGGGGGATAACGGTTGTGGCAAATCCACCTTGGTCCGCCTCATACTTGGCTTTTTAAAGCCCGATTCTGGCTCAATTAAGGTAGGAACTAAAAAGATTCGCTATGTGTCGCAAAAATGACTTTTTCCCATGCGGGTTTTTCCTATTACGGTCAAGGAGGTCCTCAACGCCTACCGTAAAGTTCTCCATATAAAAGATGCCTCCGAAGTAGACAGGGTCCTTAAGCTGAGTGGATATGATGGACTACAAGGACCGACTCATCGGCCAATTATCCGGTGGCAGGCCCAACGAATCACCATAGCCCTGAGCCCTCATAGGTCATCCAGATCTTATCATCTTAGACGAACCATCCACGGGCATAGACCGCCACAACCAGGAATATCTCTACGATTTGCTTAAACGCCTTAATCAGGAAGAGCACATCACCATTATGTCCGTAGAGCACAACCTGGAGGCAGCCCTTCGTAATTCTACTTCTATTTATCACATTTACACCGGACACGGTCACCTTTGTACGCCAGAACACTATGTACAAGAATTCCTGTCTGGAGAATAGGTCACCCATATGTTATCCTATACCTTTATGCAAAACGCTCTCTTTGTGGCCATTTGCATCTCCCTCCTCTGCCCTTGTATTGGCATCTTCATGGTTCTTCGCCGGTCCTCCATGATTGGTGATACTATGTCCCATGCCTCCCTGGCAGGTATTACTCTAGGTCTCCTATGCAAGTCCAACCCTATCATAGGCGCCTTCCTCTTCACCTCGGTCTGTGGGGCCATTATCGAATTTCTCCGTAAATTCTTCCCCACCACCTAGACCTCATTTTAACCATCGTCCTCTCCCTTTCCATCGGCACGGCTATCACCCTCATCTCATCGGGTCTGCTCCATACCAATGCGGATGCCTTCTTCTTTGGCTCCATCCTGACAGTCAATATAACGGATATGATTTCCATTGCCGCCTTAACTGTCATCGCTATCGCCATTCTCTACTTCCTCTACAACCAGCTTCTCTACATAGCCTATGACGAGGAAGCTGCTCGAGTAGCCAATGTGAAAGTAGACCTCATCAACTATATCTTCGCTATCCTCATTGCAGCAGCTGTATCCATTTCCATTAAAATCGTAGGGGTCCTGGTCCTATCGGCTATGATTGCTTTTACCAGTAGCCTCCGCCCTCCAACTCAAGAAGGGCTTTAGATCCACCCTCCTCTACTCCATAGCCTTTAGTTTTTATGGCTATGATCTTAGGGATTTATGGATCCTATGAACTTAATGTAGCCCCTGGTGGTTTCGTCTCCCTCGTATCGGTAGCTATCCTTTTTAGTCGTTATCATCTATAAACGGATCCGGATTTGAGGATGCTGGCCCCTAACTAATTTTTCTAAAAGCAAAAGACCTACTAAGGATGTTTCCTTAGTAGGTCTTTTTAATATAACTAAGATATCTTAGATAGTAGCAAAGATGAGATGGATTTCTAAAACGTGTAATGTCTTTTTCTCCTAGGGGGCCTTACTGATCCGATAAATCTTGTGCTATCTCTCGAGCCCTTGGCGTTACTGCCAGACCGCCTGTCGAGGTTTCTCGCAAGGCCTCTGGTAATGCCCGTCCAATAGCATTCATTGCATCAATCACCTGATCGGCAGGAATCTGACTTTCAATACCACCTAGAGCCAACTCCGCAGCTGTTAAAGCTTGCACTGCAAAAATCCCATTTCGTTTTACGCAAGGAACCTCTACCAAGCCTGCCACAGGATCACAGACTAAGCCCAATACATTCTTAAGGCTAAGGGCTAGAGCTGAAGCAATTTGTTGGGCCGTTCCCCTAGGATAGAAGTAACTGCACCAGCTGTCATCGCAGCCGCCGTGCCAACCTCTGCTTGGCACCCCCTACAGCGCCAGCTACACAGGCTCGTTCCATGATGACATTGCCGATGCCAGCAGCCACCAAAAAGCTATCTCGTAAATCCTTCTGCTTCAACTCATGAGTTTCCTTTAAAGCTTGTAGACAGCCCGGTAAAATCCCACAAGAGCCTGCTGTTGGACAAGCCACGATGCGGAACATTTTGGCATTTGCCTCATTGACTAGGATGGCGTAGGTCATCGCCTTATAGGCCAGGTCTCCCAGGAGAAGTGGCCTATGGCCCCAGTAGCTGAGCCCTTGGCCCCCACTCATGCCAGAAATAGTCTTATCCCTATTCTTCAGGCCCTCCTGAATAGACTCTTCAAAGATTCTAAGCCGTTCATCAATACCACGATAAATCGAATCAGCAGAGCACTCATAGGTTTCCATTTCACTTCGCAGTACTACCTCTGCAAAGGAGCAGTCATGATCCTCACAGGCACGAAGAATCTGGTCAATAGATTCATAGATATAGTTCATCTGCAACTCCTTTACAACTTAGGGAAGGTCATCACATCGACTACCCCTGCTACATGTCGAATCAAAGCTACAAGGGTCTCATCAACACTAGTATCCGTTTCAATGACCATAACTGCCAACTCATTCTTAACCTTACGGAAAAACCTGCATATTAGAGACATTGATATGACCAGCTCCCAAAAGGCCTGTTACCTTAGAAATCATTCCTGGCTGGTCTTGATGAGGAATAACCATAGTAAACTCATCACCCGAAATAGCCACATTCTGTCCGTCCATATCCGTAATGAGTATACGACCACCGCCCAAAAGACCGACCCGTCACCGAGACAGGACGCTCACCAGCCCTGGACATATGAAAGGTAACTACATTAGGGTGACCCATATCTTTATCGGACTCAACAAAGGTGTAAACCAGCCCCTTTTTCTTGGCCAAAGCCTTAGCCGACCGAATCCGTTCATCATCTTCAGCCAGGCCTAATAAACCTGCCAAGAGGGCCTTATCCGTCCCTGTGCCCCCGGTAGGTCTTAGCAAAGGACCCATAAAGAACCATTTCTATAGTTTCTGGAGTCTCTTGAAAAATACAAGAAGCCATCCGACCTAAGCGGACCGCTCCCGCTGTATGAGAGCTAGATGGGCCAATCATAATAGGGCCAATTACATCAAAGATCGATGCCATACGAGTCACCTACTCCCCATAGAGTCCTAGAGGCTTATAGTTACAAATAAATTCATTGATAGCCTCAATGCTATCAGCTACGAGGATATTATCCCGGTGAACTTGGAGAAGGAAACCATCCTCTACCATGCGGTCCAATTGGGCTGCCATATGATCATAATAACCCTCTACATTAAAGAAGATACAAGGCTGGGTCAACTTACCTAGGCGGGCCCAGGAAATCACCTCAGCAATTTCTTCTAATGTTCCGGGGCCGCCAGGAAGGGCGATAAAGGCATCAGCTCGGTCAATCATAGCTTGCTTACGAGTCCGCATATCTTCCACAACAATGAGATTAGTCAAGCGGCGATTAGCCACTTCATGCTCCACCAAGAACTGGGGAATAATCCCAATCACCTGGCCGCCTTGATCTAAAAATAGCATTGGATACAACGCCCATAAGGCCTACACCGCCACCACCGAAGACCAGAATATGACCATTCTTAGCCATCCACTGGCCTAATTTCTTGGCCGTCTCTTCATAAGCGGGACGCGTCCCTACATTAGCCCCACAATAGACTGCAATACGCATGCGAACTCCTTTACCTCATACAATCCTATATGTATGTCAATTCACGATTGCCTATAAGTAGACTCTATCGAATCTCTGAAGTCTCTTCAATCGCCTTCTTAGGGACTACATAGTCCCGATTTTCATCAAATAATAATTAAGGTTCCCATCGGTCGGAACATCTACCAAGTGAACCTTATGAGTTGGATAGCCAAAGGCTACTACCGTATTAATTCGGTCAGCAGGTATACCCAAGACCTCTCAATACCCGATTTATTGATATTTCTAAGGATGACAGATCCCACACCGGAGACCCAAGCAACAGCACTTATATTAGCCATGCCAATGCCAGCATTCACATCATCGATAGAGCTGTGCTTAGGGAGACCTTTCCAATAGAACCACAAATAGTCTTGGGTGTTCTCCTCCTTAGGTTGTCCCTCTTCTGGTGGAAGGGCAGCTGCATAGTGCGTATAAGGAAAGATAGCTTCTACCAAGGCTGGATCTTGAACAAAGATGTAATACATATCCTGGCCATTACGACCAGTAGAGGAATAGCGGACTGCTTGTCGCATGGCCTCTATGACTTCTTGAGGAATCGCCTTCGATTGGTCAAAGCGACGGAAGGTCCGTTGCGTCTTCATAAGTTCTAAAATATCCATACCCTATCCTCCTTATTTGTTAGAAATACAGGCATCATTGGACAAGCCTTCCATAAAGGCCTGATAATCTATAAACTCTCCCGCCAAGGCTAAGCATTGGCTTCGACTAGAGCAAGTTACTATATGCCCATTAATAACACCTATGGCTTGTAAAAAAATGCTTGTACAATCGTAGGCCCTACAAAGGAAAAAGCCCCGTTTTTCATATCTTTAGAAAGAAAAATTAGCCAAAGGACTTGTGGAAGGCACTTGTTCGATTCTAGCCCATTGCCCTAAGAGGACTTTCCCTCTGTAAAGGACCAGACATAAGCTTGAAAAAGACCCCCACTCTTCTTGCACTGCTTTAAAGGCTTTCGCATTTTTAGACAAAGCTTCTAACTTACGGCGATTGCGGATAATAGCAGGATTGGCCATGAGAGAATCTATTTTTATCATCATACGATAGGATAGCCTCTAAGTCAAAGTGGTCAAAGGCCTTGTCCATGGCCTCCCGCTTTCGCATAATAGTCGTCCATGAAAGGCCTGCCTGCATACCTTCCAAGATTAAATATTCAAAGAGAATCCTATCGTCATGACAAGGACGTCCCCACATGATCATGGTAAATCTCTTCTAGGGGATCTCGATAGGCCCAAGGGCACTTAGCCGTCATCGCAGCCTCCTACAAAAATCTGTAACATATCCATTATGAAGAATATACCTTATCTTACTCCTATACAAGAAAAAGCCCCCTAGACCCTTCTGATCGACATTCGAATAGGAGTCGCAGCAGAAAAATTCTAGGAGGGCTTACAAAGTCTATATGGGATTATAATTTTCCTTCGTCAGCGAGCTTTTTTTCAAATTAGCTACACTTTGAGGACATGTTTCAGGTGTGCATGCCCCATTAGGACCCAAGACATCAGACCGATCTACGAAGGCATCAGAATGTAAGAGTTCATCGCCTTATGGCTCAATGGTTCCCCGAAGTAATCCTTGTACATTTCGATAATTTCTGGGTTATCACAAGCGGCTTTAACCTTCACTTGAGAATCGCGGTTATAGAGGGATGCGATACGTGCTTCACGAGCAGCCTTAACTTGAGGCATTTTTTTACGCGAGGCATACCGCCACCACCGATACAACCACCTGGGCAAGCCATAACTTCGATGAAGTCATAGTGGGTGCCGGATTCATCCATGTGTTGTTTGAACTTACGGAAGTTACCTGTACCATGTACAGCTGCTACGTGCAAGGTTACATCACCGATTTGTACATCTGCTTCACGGCAGCAGTCAAGACCACGGATAGCTTCGAATGGAATCAACTCCTTAGGAGCTGGTTCCTTAGTTACGAATTCATAGGCAGCGCGCATAGCGGATTCCATAACACCACCGGTGTTACCAAAGATAATACCACCGCCAGAAGCTTGACCCATGAGGGCATCAAATTGACCATCTTCCAAAGCATTGAAATCGATGTTTTCAGCACGGAGCCATTTAGCCAATTCGCGAACTGTGATACAGTAATCGGAATCGCGCATATTTTCATCGTCCATGGAGCGGCCTGCAGCATTCATTTCTGGGCGGCGAATTTCAAATTTCTTAGCTGTATAAGGAGTTACGCAAACAGTGACCATTTGCTTTGGATCGATATTGTTCTTTTCTGCAAAAATATGTCTTTTTGTGCAGCTGCTTCCATAAGGATTGGAGATTTAGCAGTAGACAAGTTAGACAAGTATTCTGGATAGAAGGTTTCTGCAAACTTAACCCAACCTGGGCAGCAAGATGTGAATTGAGGGATTTTACCAGCGCCGTGCAATACACGTTGAATCAACTCAGATGCTTCTTCCATGATGGTCATATCCGCACCAAAGTTAGTATCCAATACATAGTCACCACCCAATTTACGGAGGGCTGTGATCATTTTACCTTCTACGAAGGTACCGAATTCATTGCCGAATTCTTCGCCAAGACCAACCCGAACAGCTGGTGCAGTTTGGAAAACAACCACCTTATCAGGGTCTTCTACAGCTGCTTTTACCAAGTCTACTTCAGACCGTTCATTGATGGAATCAAATGGACAAGCAGATGCACATTGACCGCAGTGAATGCAGACAGGATGGTCACCATTAGTGAACAAGTCGTAATGTTCATAAACGCCTGCATCATTCACGCATGCGCGACGGCAGAGGGTACAGTTCTTACATTTGTCGAGATCTTGCACGAGGGCAATGTTGCCTTCTTCAATCGGCACACGACGATCAAGGTGTTGGTATTTGCTCAAAGCCATTTTAATTCCTCCTGGAATCTACGATTACATTTCATGGTGAATTATATCACTAGTTATAACATTTCTTCAAGTTCTAACCACCGATCTGTTAATTCTTCCGACCGTTTTTGAGCGGACCCCTTTTCCTCCATGAGTTCCTGGATTTTTGTCTAGATCTGACCCTGCTTGTGCTAACATAAGGTCCAGCCCTTGATAAGGTGTTCCACCTGGTCTAGTTCTTCTAAGACAGCTTGGTATTCTGCCTCTTGGGCCTTGTTGAACCCCTTCTTTTTAGGCGCTCCCTCTTCTTTGGTCAATTTTTGGCAGGTCTGCCTCTAAAAGAGTCCCTCCCTTACGATTTTCCTTAACAGCTGTCACACCTGTAAGAGAACTCATAGGCCCCATTTCTTCTTTCAGATCGGAATAGGACCCATGATAAATTTCAATGTTCCCTTGCCCCTTAAATACAAAGAGCTTATCGACAACACGATCTAGGAAATACCGGTCATGGCAGACGGTGATAATAACGCCACCAAAGGAGTCCAAGAAGTCTTCTAAGACATCTAAGGTAGGAATATCTAAATCATTAGTTGGTTCATCCAAGAGAAGAACATTAGGGGCCGACATCAAAAAGCTTTAAGAGGTAGAGTCGACGTCGCTCTCCACCGGACAACTTGCCAAGAGGTACCCCGTGAAGTTCGGGTGTGAAGAGGAATCGTTCAAGCATCTGCCCTGCAGAAGCGGTAGACCCATCTTCTAAGACAAGGTATGGGTGATCTTCCTTGATATAGTCTAGAACCCGCATATGAGGGTCTGCTGATGGCAACTCTTGCGTAAAGTGGGCGATACGTACTGTCTCACCGCGGCCCATGGTACCCGAATCTAGTTGGTAGCTTCCATCAAGAAGTTTCATAAAGGTAGACTTACCCACCCCATTAGGGGCCTACAATACCAATCCGATCATGACGAACTACATGATAGGTAAAGTCTTTGACCATGGTCTTATCCCCAAAGGAAAAATTCACATGCTCCATGTCGAAGATTGTTTTACCTAAACGAGTCTTGAGGGCGATGGGATCCATAGTATCCACCCGGCGGGTGGATTCCATGTTCTTGAGTTTTTCATACCGGTCTAAACGAGCCTTTTGCTTGGTGGATCGAGCTTGAGCTCCTCTGCGAACCCATTCGATTTCCCGTTTGAGGAATTGACGACGCTTTTCTTCTGTCGCCGCATCTTGAGCTTCCCGTTGGGACTTAAGGTCTAAGAAGGTCTCATAGTTTCCATCGTACTTATAGATACGGCGGTTGGATAGTTCTACAATGCCATTACAGACAGAATCTAAAAAAATAGCGGTCATGGGTGGACATGAGGGAGACCTCCCTTGCGGTTTTTGCAGGAAGGATTCCAACCACTCAATAGAGGCTTCGTCCAGGTGGTTGGTGGGTTCATCCAGAGGAGGAGGTCACAGGGGGTACAGAGGGCCTGGCCCAAGGCTGGACGCGCCGTTGACCACCTGAAAGAAACTTGACTGCTTGATTGACGTCAGCAAATCCTAGCTTATTGAGGATAATCCGAGCCTCTTGCTCTACATCCCAGCCCCCTTCCTGGTCCATACGGTCTAGGAGATCCATATACTTAGGGCCTTGATTCTTACTTTCCCGTTCAAAATCCCGGACAAGCTTCATGAGAGGGTGAGACCCTAGAAAGATATTTTCTAGAATAGAGGCCTCTTCATCAAAAACTAGGCATCTGTGGCAAATAGTAAATAGACGCTTTTGCCATTGCGGTCTATCTGCCCCTTATCGGGCTCATTTTGGCCGGCTACCATCTTTAAAAAGGTGGATTTACCCGTCCCATTAACCCCCACTAGACCCAACTTAGACTGGTCAGTTAAGGTCATGGTCACGTCCTTAAAGAGTAAGCGCGTACCATATGATTTTTTTCAACCCCTTGTAGGAAATTACATTCATAGTGATTCCTTGTTGGTTATGTTCATCAAAAGAAAAATAAGGCCTGAGGCCTCAATTAGCTCTATTATACACTAGATTGACGGCCTCCCTGCCATGCCTATAATAAAAAGTATCTTAATTCACATAATATCTATAATAAGGAGGACATCATGGATCCCGATAGTGTTGAGTTATTTTACGAAAATTTAGGTTTTGAACTAGCTACCATTGATGATATGGATACCCTCTTCTTGGAAATTGACGAAGACGGCCACTATGCTACCGTTACTAATTACGATGGTCACTTCCTGAAAGCTTGGACGAACGCATCATCTTCTCCCTCTATAATGACGACGATTCCTTCCAGTGGTCCACAAGCCTAGACAACTCTTCCCAATTGGGCCAGATCTTGACCGCTTCTGATGATTTACCAGCAGCCCTCTCGACCCTCCAATCTATCCGCAGAGAAAACATAGACCGCTACAACGAAGAAGCGGCCCAAGGCCAATAAGCAAGGTACCTCTTAGCTAGACCTTGACCTAATAACAAAAAACATCCTAGCAACCCAAAAATGATTGCTAGGATGTTTTTTTACATCTATAAACTTAAGGCCTCCGGGCAGACCATTGGCCTCGCCGATAGGCCTTAATTCCTTCAAGAACAGCCTGTGACGCCGCCGCAGCCTGAGCCTTAGTGGCAGCAGGAACCCCCTCTAATCGGTAAGGAAGTCCCAACTCCTCATACTTCTTAACCCCCATGACATGGTAAGGCAAGCAGTCTACCGCCTGGAGGGACTTAAGGGAGCCCAAAAAGAAGCCCTAGGCGATAGTGACGGTCCCGATTATCCGTCACCGTCGGTACGACTACATGACGAACCCAGAGGGGCACGCCTACATCGGACACCAATTCTGCAAAAATCGAGGATAGGCCCAAGGTCTTGGCCGGTCAGCCACTTATGAACCTGAGGATCGATATCCTTAATATCTAAGATAACCAGGCTAGTAGCCGCCAAGAGACGGCGGTAGTCCTCCTCTTTCTCAGGCTGGTAATAGATACCCGATGTATCTAAGGCCGTATGGACACCCTTCTCATGGAAAAAAATTCAAAGAGCTCCAAAACAAAGTCAAATTGCATGAGAACTTCACCACCGGTTACGGTCAGTCCTCCCTTATTATAGAAGGCCTGGTTCCGTTGGTAAATCGCCCATATGTCCTCTACAGATAAGAACTCTTCTCCCTTAGTTGGGTCCCACGTATCTGGATTATGACAGTAGGGCACAGCGCATAGGACAGCCTTGCAAGAAGACTACCAGGCGCATGCCTGGTCCATCTACAGTCCCCATAGTTTCAATGGAATGGATATGACCCTTCATAAGATCCTCGATTTCCGCTAGCCCTAAAGCAGTCTAAGAACAAAGCCCTAGAACTAGCCAGATTGCCAGAAAGGTGAAGGGCGCACCCTAGGATGCGCCCCTCACTTAAATTACATAGCTTGGTGGAAGGTACGAGCGATAACTTCGTCTTGTTGTTCCTTAGTTAGCTTATTAAAGTGTACCGCATAACCGGATACACGGATAGTCAACTGAGGATACAACTCAGGGTGCTTTTTGCGCATCGATCAAGGTTTCGCGATTGAACACGTTAACATTGAGATGGTGACCACCCTTTTTAGAATAGCCGTCAAGCAATTCTACCAAGTTGTCAATTTGTTGTTGGTTGCTCATAATGAACCTCCTTTTTATAGGTGGATTGTACAATCCTATACTGGGTATATATAAACGTCCTTGCGGACGGGGACCCCTTATTTGTCGTCCATCGGCATGTTTGGTTCTTCGCAAGCACAGTTGTTGGAACCGGCAGTCAATTGACTTGGGTCAAAGTCCTTGAGTTCGATGTCGCCTATGGTCAAGAAACTTTCACCACTCTTACCAAGGGCATCAGGAACGATGGAGAAGGTATTGGAAATACCGTCAGAGCAGTCCCGCCAAGGCATCTTAGCTACAGAAGACAAGGAAGATACGGCGCCATGAGAATCGCGGCCATGCATAGGGTTGGCCCCTGGTGCAAAAGGCTTGACCAGCTGGGCGGCCATCTGGTGTGGCCCCGGTAGCTGTACCATAAACCACATTAGATGTAATGGTCAAGAGGGACATGGTTGGAATGGATTGACGGTAGGTTGGATGCTTACGAATCTTATTCATGTAAGCGGATACAACCATAGCAGCCAAATCATCTACCCGATCATCATCATTGCCGTATTTAGGGAATTCACCTTCAATTTCAAAATCTACGGCAATGCCATTTTCATCACGAATCGGTTTTTACCTTAGCGTACTTGATGGCGGATAGGGAGTCAGCTACGACGGAAAGACCAGCGATACCCGTTGCAAAACCAGCGTTTAACTTGGCGATCGTGGAGGGCCATTTCCAATTTTTCATAAGCATACTTGTCATGCATGTAGTGGATGATATTGAGGGCATTCACATAGACCCCTGCCAACCATTCCATCATATCGTCAAAGCGTTCCATCACTTCATCGTAGTCCAAATATTCCGAGGTAATCGGACGGTACTTAGGCCCCACTTGCTTCTTGGATTTTTCGTCTACCCCACCATTGATGGCGTATAGCAAGCACTTAGCCAAGTTGGACCGAGCCCCGAAGAATTGCATTTCCTTACCAATCCGCATAGGGGATACGCAGCAAGCAATAGCATAATCATCGCCGGAATTAGGGCGCATCAATTCATCATTTTTCATATTGGATGGAGGATGTTTTCGATGGACAAACGCGCACAGAAACGACGGAAGCCAATTGGAAGGTGTGGAGACCAAAGAACGGTCAAGTTAGGTTCTGGTGCAGGCCCCAAGTTATCCAAGGTATGGAGGTAACGGAAGGACATCTTAGATACTAAGGTACGGCCATCGGTTCCCATACCGCCGATGGATTCAGTAGTCCATACAGGGTCGCCGGTGAAGAGATTATTGTACTCTTGAATGCGGGCAAAACGAACCATACGGAGCTTCATGATAAAGTGATCTACGAACTCTTGAATTTCTTCTTCTGTGTAAGTGCCGTTAGCCAAATCCCGCTCAGCATAAATATCTAGGAAGGTAGAGTTACGACCGATGGACATAGCTGCCCCTGTTTTGTTCCTTAATGGCCCCTAGGTAACCAAAGTAGAGCCATTGCATAGCTTCCTTCACGTCCTTAGCTGGACGGGAAATATCAAAAGCCATAGGAAGCAGCCATTTCCTTCAATTCCTTAAGGGATCGGATTTGTTCTTTGATCTCTTCTCGGTCACGGATAACTGTATCTAACATATCTCCCATGGTAATGGAGAAGTCTTGTTCCTTTTGTTGGATTAAGTAATCAACCCCGTAGAGGGCTACCCTGTCGATAGTCACCGATGATGCGGCCTCGAGAATATGCATCAGGCAAACCCGTCAAGATGTGAGCTGAACGAGCTGCCCGCATTTCTGGTGTGTACACATCAAAGACCCCATCATTATGAGTCTTACGGTGAGTTTTGAAGAAGTCTTCCAACTGTGGGTCCATAGTGTAACCATATTCAGCTGCTGCAGATTTAGCTGTACGAAGGCCACCATAAGGGAAGAGAGCCCGTTTGAGAGGTTTATCAGTTTGAAGACCCTACGATAGTTTCCAAATCCTTATCGATATAACCAGGCTTATGGGCTGTGATATGGGTAGCTACCGATGTATCCGCATCAATCATCCCCCTTTTTCTCGTTCTTCTTCGTAGAGTTTGAGGACTTGATTCCAAAGCTTTTCAGTCCGTTCTGTAGGGTCCTACCAAGAAGGAGCCATCCCCTCGTAAGGTTTATAGTTGCGTTGAATAAAGTCACGAACATCAATGGCCTTAGACCAAACGCCAGGGATGAAATCTTTCCATTCAGTGTGTTGCATAGTGCACCTCCTATAAAAATGAAAGTTATTCTCATATACATAGTGTAATCCCTATACTTAGTATTTTTACAATAGTATATTGATATAAATTATCAATAGGTATATTCCTTTTAGTAATACAAAACTTTTTTTACTATAGTATAACCGCAGTAAAACTATATATATTACTAATATCCACACATACAAAAGAAAAAAATGATATTAATAACAAATTTCATTTATATCATATTGGCCACTAGTAATCCTCTATAAAAAACCCCGCTTACATAATCGTAAGCGGGGTTTTTCCCATTCTCTCCTAGAGGAAGCTATATATACTTGTCATACTGGCCTAGGACTAATCATCTGCCTCTATTAAGCTTCTTGACTCATCATAAGGGGTCGACCTTCCTCTTGGCCTAGACCATCCAAGTAAGTCACTATATCCTTATAGATATTAGCCGCCCCATCCACATGCCAATGTCTGGATTGTTCAGACATAGCCTTGAGCCGGTCTGGATTGATCAATAGGGCCGTCACCACATCTTCCAGATTATGAATATCTCGGGCCCAACGGGCACAACCTAACTCTTCTAAGAGTTTAGCATTAGCCTCTTCCTGACCCGGAATCGCATCGAAGAATACCATAGGCAGGCCTACCGTAACCGCCTCCATGCAGGTCAAGGCACCTGGCTTAGTCACTAAAAAGGGTAGATTGGCTCATGAGTTCTGCAATATTAGTGGTATAACCATACACTTGGGTTTTGGTCTTCATGGACTGAGACATATCATTAAGAGATTCATAGAGGGACGTATTCTGCCCTGCTACGACGATAAGTTCATCTATGGCTTCTATATCATCTAAATGACGCATGGCACTAGATATAGACCCCATTCCCAGACCTCCTCCCATGATGAGGACCTTCACAGGTTTCTTCATTTGATAGTCTTTAATGGCTGCCTCAAAGAAAGCTCTTCGCACAGGAAGGCCTGTTACGTGAATATGGTTTTTCGGAATGGTGCAGGAAGCCAACTCCCCACCATGGAATCCGTAGCTACAAAGTAGGAATCCACTTGCGGATAAATCCAGAACTGGTGGGAAGAAAAATCCGTCATAATGGCCATGAGTGGAACATCAATGAGACCTCGTCGTTTGAGGATACAAGCCGCTCCTAAAGGGAATGGATGGGTAAAGATCATCACATCAGGCTTAGACTTCTTAATGAGCTTATACATACGACTCTTTAAGAGATAGGATAAAGCTGTTTGCATGACAGCACCCTTCTTAGCCCCCGTAGAAAGACGGTAAATAAGATCATAGAGCATAGGGAAAAACGTCAATCATCTTAATGTAAGTCACCTTGAGGAGGTTGTCGATAGACAAGGTATCCGTATCCAAGAAGTCTACATGGGTAATTGTCGCATCAGGTTCTACTTGGTGCCAATACTCTTCGATGGCCCGAGCCGCTTGCATATGGCCTGTCCCTATGGAAGCCGATACAATGACAATCTTACGACCTTCTTCTTTAGTCACGATAAGACTCCTCTCTCACTTACAACACATTATCCCCATTATAGCACAAAAAGAGGCCTCCTAAGAGACCTCTTTTTCGTAACACTCCATAGAGGGAGTCAATTATTTTTTTGCGTTTTTTTAGCAGCAGTTGCTTTTGCAGCGTTAACTTGATCTTTCAAGCCTTTACCAGCTTTGAAAGCTGGGGATTTGGAAGCTGCGATTTTGATTTCTTTACCAGTTTGTGGGTTGCGGCCAGTACGAGCAGCGCGTTCACGAGTTTCGAAAGTACCGAAACCGATTACTTGTACTTTGTCGCCTGCTGTCAAAGCTTCAGCAACTGTATCAAATACAGCTTTTACTGCTTTTTCAGCATCTTTTTTTGTCAATTCAGCTTTTGTTGCAACGCTTGCGATCAATTCTGTTTTGTTCATAACAAAACCTCCTTAAAAAAATAAATAGACGCATTTAAGTTGACTCCCTAGGTCGACCTAAATGGATTCATGCGCTTTCGCCTGCTCCCAAAAAGGCATCCAACTCTGCTAGTGAATAGCTCTCCCATGGACGACCACTTTGGTCAACACATTGTTCAACATACGCAAAGCGCTTGCAAAACTTAGTGTTTGTGCGGTTCAGTGCATTTTCTCCGCTTATTTTAAACCATCTAAATAGATTTATCAAGGCAAAAAGCACATCGCCGCCCTCTTTTTCCATGTTTTCCCTATCATTTTCAGCGATAGCTTCTTTAAACTCTTCTATTTCTTCGTATACTTTTGTCCAACAAGGATCCACAGAACCCCAGTCAAAACCTACCTTGGCGGCCTTTTTCTTGTAGTTTTTTTGAGCACGCATCAGGGCAGGCAGGCCCTTAGGAACACCAGCTAGAACTTTTTCGCCCCTGTCCCTTCTCTTTGGCCTTCAATTGATCCCAAGTCAGCTTAGTCTCTCCCATTTCAAGGGCTGATGACTGGTTAAATACATGGGGATGACGGCCCACCATCTTTTGGGGATACGTCATTGATGACATCCTGAACGGTAAACTCTCCCCGCTCTTCTGCTAGGCGGGCATGAAAGACCACTTGGAGGAGTATATCCCCCAACTCTTCCCGCAAGTTATCCATATCATCAGCATCGATGGCATCTAGAGCCTCATACACCTCTTCCAATAGGTAGCGACGAAGGCTCTTGTGAGTTTGAGCCCGGTCCCAATCACACCCACCTGGTTCCCGTAGGGTCCTTACCACGTCTTCCAAGGGTTCTAACGTGAAAGCCAGATCTTCCATATCCCGCTCATAGGCAGCGGTAACTGGATCTTTTTCTTCCTCGAGGGATTGATGTAGCTACCATGTCTCCTGGGAATTTTTTTCTTCATATGTCATACTATACCTCTTACCAAGTAGCAATATAAGTTCTACTTACCCTCTCGAGCACGCAATTTCTTGCCTATAACAGGGAAATTATATAAGTCCTTGTAGACAAGAGCCTTAGTAATCCAAAGTGTGACCACATAGACAAGAAGGGCCACAATGATAGTCAAGGCTACGGCTATATTATTCCCCAACAAACTTTGGAGGAAGAGGAAAAACCACCTCAGAAGCACCGCCCATAGCTAAGGCAGAAAGAATAATTTTAAGAAATATCTTAGGATTCATAATAGCGCCCACCAAACGACCTACAAACCACAGGTTGATAAGAGCTGCTACTGCAAATGTGGCATTGGTAGCCCACGCCGCTCCATTGATTCCAATCATAGGTGTCAACACCATATCCAAGATTACCTTGGCCACTAAACCCTAGGCCAATGGTCACCATAGGTATAAGAGTCTTACCCAGCCCCTGTAAAACAGCTGCTGTTACCTGCTGTAAGCCGATGAAAAATAATGGTCAAAGACATGACGGCGATAACAGGACCCGCATAAGGGGTAGCATAGAGGAGTTGAGAAACTGGCTGAGCTAAAACGGAAAGGCCCACGCAAGCTGGAATGGTAAAGAGACTGGCCACCTTCATAGCCGATTGGGCCCGTCCTCTTACACTACTAAGTTGCTGCAAGGAATAAGACTCCGAAATAGCTGGCACCAAGGAAGATGCCAAAGATTGAGTCAGTATGACCGGTAGCCCCACCAAGGATGTAGCCATGCCTGCCAAATATCCGTACTGGGTGGTAGCCTCTTTCATATAGTAACCAGTATTAATGAGGCTCTGAGGCACAATATAGAGATCAATGGCTGTCACCAGTGGAAGAACGATATTGGCTAGTGATACAGGTACCGCCAATAGGGCTAGGCGCTTTAGGATAGACCCTGTCGACTCCACTAAGGCAGCTTGATTTTGTTGGCCTCTAAATCCTTACGAATAGCAGCCTGACGACCATAAAAGAAGAGAAGGACCACAAATCCTGCCAAAAACACCTGGCAGGGGTGGCAAGGTTGCCCTGCGGCCGCCCAATCGAGGCCTCGGTCAATGAGCAAGTAGGCCAAGACAACCATAGTCGTCACCCGGAAGGTTTGTTCAAAAATCTGAGAAACCCCCGTTGGCACCATGTATTGGAAACCCTGGAAGTAGCCCCTAAAGCAGGCCAGCATAGTCACGATAAAGAGGCCCGGGAGCCAAGGCCTGGATGGCCAAGAGAGCCCGAGGGTCTGTGACCATCCAGAGTCCACCATAGCTGGGCTGTCCCATAGAGAGCTAATGAGAAGACTAGGCCTACAAAAAGAGAATGACAAAGGAGGTCTTAAAAATCCGTCTAACCCCCGCATATCCTTATTGGCTAGCTTATCCGCAATCATGATGGAAATGGCCACCGGTACACCTGAAGCAGCAATGGCTACGATAATTTGATAGATAGGGATAGGCCATCTGGTAGAGGCCAATCCCTCCCCTAGAATACGGGCTATAAAGACCTTGGAGAGGGCCCCTATAACTTTCACAATGAGCCCCGCTAAAGGTAAGGATCATAGCACCCTTTTAAAAATCGATTCATCGGTCCTCCTTAGTCTGTATCGCGTAATGCCAGGTTCTTCATAACCCGGTCCATAATGGTCAAAAATATCTGCTCCTAGGCTCTTGGTATAGATGTAAACCATGAGAGGCTGTCCTGCCTGTCCTTGGCCGCCCAGAATTTTCATAGACTTCCATAGAGCTTGGTCTATGAACCTAAATCCCAGCCTACCATCTTAGACTCGTCCTGCCATTGGATAGTGATTGTATCATTGCGGAAGAGGATGGATTTGATACCCAAGAGGCGAGCTTCTTCTTTGATCTTAGCCACCCGGAGAAGGCGCTCCACTGGATCGGTAGGGTGTCCCAAAACGGTCCACCAATTCATCCGTTAAATCGTTGAGTTCACCCAGGGATTTGACCTTGAGGAGGCGTTGGTAGATGGAAATCTTCCGAGCCGAATCCTTAATATAGGCGTCGTCTATAAAGGCGTCTACCTCAAGATCCACCGCAGGATCAGGTGGCACAACTTCCACTTCTTTATGTTGGGCCTTGGCAACAGCCTCTTCTAACATGGCCACATAGGTGCCAAAGCCTACAGCGGCGATATTACCGTGTTGTTGGGATCCTAACAGATTACCCGCACCACAGATTTCAAGGTCCCACATAGCCAGCTTAAAAGCCAGCCCCAATTCCGTAAACTCTTCAATAGCCTTAAGGCGCTTTTCCGCTTGCTCTGTTAAGAGCTTGTCTGGTCGGTACATAAAAGTAGGCATAGGCTCGGCGCCGAGACCTCCCTACCCGTCCCCGCATTTGATAGAGTTGGCTGAGGCCTAAACGGTCTGCATCATAGATAATGATGGTATTAGCATTAGGTATATCCAGTCCCGTTTCAATAATGGAGGTGGATAAGAGAACATCGTAGTGGCCTTCATAGAAGTCAGTCATAATGTTCTCGATTTGTCGTCCCGTCATCTGCCCATGAGCAATAGCCACACGTAGGTCTGGCATAGCTTGGGTCAATACTTCTTCCATATGTCCAATAGAGGCTACCCGATTGTAGACGAAGAAGACCTGACCACCTCGTTGCAGTTCCCGTCGGATGGCATCAGTGATAATTCCCATATCGTATTCCACTACATAGGTTTGAACTGGCAAACGATCTTCTGGTGGCGTGGAGATGACAGACATCTCCTGACTCCTACTAAAGACATGTGAAGAGTCCGTGGTATGGGCGTAGCAGATAAGGTAAGAACATCGATATTGTTAGCCCACTCCTTCCACTTTTCTTTTTGGGCAACCCCAAAGCGTTGCTCTTCATCCACCACCAAGGCCTAAACTCTTAAATTTAACCTTAGCATTTAAGAGGGAATGGGTGCCAATAAGGACATCCACCTGACCTTCAGCTGTCCTCTTAAGAGTCTCCTTCTTCTCCGCAGCTGACCGGAAGCGGTTGAGGACATCGACATGGAGCCCCCAATGGGCAAAGCGATCAGAGAAGGTTTGGAAGTGCTGTTGAGCTAGAACGGTAGTCGGTACAAGGACTGCTACCTGCTTACCCGCCATGACGGCCTTAAAGATGGCCCGCATAGCCACCTCAGTCTTACCAAATCCCACATCGCCACAAAGAAGCCGATCCATAGGCTGTTGCCGCTCCATAGATTCCTTGATTTCTGCTGTAGCTACCAATTGATCTGCCGTTTCTTCGTAAGGGAAGGCATCTTCAAATTCAGCCTGCCAAGGAGTATCCTCGGGAAAGGCAAAACCTTCAGCAATTTCCCGCTTAGCATAGAGTTCTACTAGCTTGTCTGCCAAGTCATCGATGGATTTTTGAGCCTTAGCCTTAACCTTGCGCCAGTCTGCACCACCCATCTTGTGGATACGCGGCATCATCCTCATTACCAATGTACTTTTGTAGTTGATCCAAATGATCTGCTGGCAGGAAGAGGCGGTCTGTCCCTGCATAGGCAATTTCAATATAATCTTTATGTTTCCCTCTACCTCAATGGTTTTGAGACCCTAAGTACTTACCGATACCATGAAGGGCATGGACTACGTAGTCCCCCACTGTCAGGTCCGTGAGTAGTTGATTTCCTGCCCCTTCTCCTGCTTACGGCGGAGGCGTTTCTTTTTGGGTCCCGTAGATATTCCCTTCAGTAACTAAGATAAAATGGCTATGAGGTAATTCAAAGCCATCTGTCAGAAGGCCCTGCATGACTAGGACTACATTCTTCTTAAGGCCCCAGTGGTCCACCTCTTCGTAGCGAATGCCGCCTTCTGCCAAGGCTGCCAAGAGGCTCTCCTTACGCTGGCGGTTGTTCATAACTAGAACCACTTGATGGCCTAGCTTGTGCCAATTCTTAACTTCCTCTATAAAGATAGGAATCTGCCGTTCAAAGGGATGTCATAGACTTACCCTGAATGCCAATAGTGCTAAAAGCCAGGAAGGCCCATAGACCGCTGCTGCATAAAGGTATAGGCAATTTGCCGCTTAGCTACCATGGTCCTGGTCAAAGCTGACCAATCCGCATGGGTTTTGAGGTGGTCTGGGTCCTCTTTGAGATACTTCTTAAGGGGCCTCTTGCACGCGCAGAGGCTCATCAATAACCAACAGGGTATTTTTACCATACGAGAGAAGAGTAGCTAGCTTATCGGATGAAATCATGGAAAAGGGAGCTACATTAAAAGGTATCCAGAGAATCGATGGACCGTTGACTAACCTCATCAAAATGGCGGATGGTATCCACCTGGTCCCCAAATAGTTCAATCCGAACTGGTTTATCTTCATTAACTGGGAATATGTCGATGATGTCTCCGCGCACGGCAAAAATGCCCCCGCTGTTCAACCTGGTCTACCCGCTCGTAACCATTGGAGACCAATTCTTCTAAGAGACTATCTCGATTAAGTTCTTCCCCTAGGTTGATATGAAGAACACAAGCCTTTAACTGATCAGGGTCAGCTATGTATTGAGCCACTTCTTCAGCGGTAGCAATGACCACAGAAGGATGACCCCAGATGAGGTCTGCTAAAGCGGACATCTGATTTGCCTGATTCTCTAGAGACCGAGCCGCGGTAGAAAATTGGACATGATCTACCTGTGGAAAACGGCGGACTACCTTATGAGGGGCTAAAAAGCTAAATCCCGCTCCCAGCGATCAGCCTCTTCCCGATTATGGACCAGGACGATGGTCGCTTCTTCCTCCGCCTCCTTAAGGGCCTGGGCCCAAAGGAAGGTCTTTTGCGACCCAGACAGGCCGTATATATTGGTCTTACCATCCTGCCTAAAAGGCCTCTACAGCACTTTTTAAAGGAAGGATTATCGTACAACAAGTCTTGAATTGCTTTCATCTATATCTCTTCTATAAACAGAAATAGGGCATGACGAAAACGCCACACTAATTACTTATATATTAATAGTCTTATTTTTACTACTTTTAAAGGTATATAACAAAAGTCCTTATGAGGATGCGCATCATAAGGACTAAATCAATTTTATTATTATTTCTGTTCTACTTGTAAGGGCCCCCACTCATATAACTACATTAATGGGAGGACTAAGGTAGCTTCCACAAGGCCCAATAAAAAAGAGCATAGCACCCAACGGTGCTCATGAAGTTGATTGGTGCGGGTGAAGGGAGTCGAACCCCCACGCCATAGGCGCTAGATCCCTAAGTCTAGTGCGTCTGCCAATTCCGCCACACCCGCGTGACCAACTGTAGTTATTCTATCACCCCTCGCATATGCCGTCAACCGAAAGATAATCTACTTCCCAACTTTCAAGTTAAAGCCTATAAAAAGATCCAATTTTCCAATATCCTGAAAAATTGGATCTCTTCTATTAGTTAAGCGTTAATAGAAATCACTTAGGATTATAAATGTAATCCCAGAGCTTTATTCAAAGCAGCTTTGAACTTAGCATTATCTGCTTTCATTTGTTCATTATCAGCCTTTAATTGGGCTATTTCCCTTTGGGCTTGTGCCAATTCTTCCACTAGTTTAGAGTTACTTGAGACCACTTTTGGAAGTACCCTTGCCAAAAATGATAGGATACGCCCGCATTGTAAACGGTATCACTACCGCCTGTAATAGTGGATCCCATAGTAAACATAAGGTTTTTCATTAGGATGAATAGCTAGGCCCAAAAGCAGCTGTATTAGCATTATGGAAGTGTCCATAGCCTGCCATGAAGTCTACCTTCGCGGTTGGATCATAGGCCAATGGATGAAGGGACGCAAGAGCTGCTGTACCAGCTATGCCATGGCGCGCCTCCCGTTGATTAGCATTAATAGTATCGCCATAGTTATTCACGTTACCAGCAATGCCAGAAAGGGCCGCCTCAATTGATCTTTATTAATCGCATCAGTGCCAACTGTTGCTTGGCCCACATTATGAATAGTTTGACCGCCCGCATCAATGCCATCAGTTGTGAAAAGCTACATGCTTACCATTAGAATCAGCTGTCACACCATTAATATCATGGCTTGCAGAATCCAAATTATTACGGTTTTTCTATATGTATGCCATCAGCCTTATAGTTGGTATCCACATCCCCATCGAAGATGCCTATGCCATTCTTAGACGCTACATTATGTTGAGGGTCATTAACAGTGCCGAATGTAAGGGTGTTCATAGCGTTAAGATCTCTATTTACAGCTACTGTATATTCTTTTGCCACCGGCTGCATTGGTCCCTTCCGTAACAGATGTATTAGCACCCGCTACCACAGTGGTATGTTTCTTGGCCTCTTCTTTAGCTTGATCAATAGCGTCATCATGACGGGATAGCGTTTCACCAATGGAGTTATTAATACCATCTTGGCGGCTATTAATCCGGTCTTGAGCGGTTTTTAAATGCATCTACCTTGTCTTTCAAACCATTTAATTGCCCCATAGTAACCGCATCATTATCAGCAGATCCATCAGCTAGGCCATGAATTTGGTTTCCTCCAACGCTGATAGCACTGGTTGTAAATTGTACTGTCTTGCCATTAAGGTCAGTATCTGTAGCGACCATGCCAGCCGGACCATACACTACATTAGCATTAGGGCCAGATACAGTTACACCACTGGCCCCGACGTTAGTAATCTTGTCGACCCCATCCTTAAATTCAGCTGATGTCAAATCTGTCAAAACCTTCTTAACAGATACTGTATATTCTTTACCACCTGCCGCATTGATCCCTTCCGTAACAGATGTATTAGTACCAGCTACAACGGTGCTATGCTTTTTCGCTTCTGCCATTGCATTTGCAGCAGCTTGTTTGTTGGCATTAATGTTTTGATAATTTTTGGTTAATAGCTTGAGCAGCCGCATTGAATTGAGAGCCATTGATAGCATCAGTAGAACTTGCATCCACACGCCCTGCCGCTACATTGGTAACGGTACGTTTATAGTTGACAACGCCACCAGCACCTGGACGGCTTGCAGACCCTACAGAAATGGTAGATGCTGCACTAGCACCAGCGAAGTTATAACTTTTTACCAGCTAGGGTAACATCTGTTGTGCTAACTACATCATCAGTAACGGAATTGGTCCCAAGAGCAACAGAGTTAGCCCGATCGGCGATGGTATTATTACCGACCGCTACGGCATCTATCTCAGTCGCTTTTACATGGGTACCAATGGCAACGGCCCCTGTCCCTTAGTCGTAGAGTTAGAACCAAAGATAAGTTGTTCAGGGGCGTTACCTTGCACGACATTATTGTAGCCTACAACAACAGATTGATCAGACTTAATCGTTGTATCACCAGCAAGTGGAATAGCCTGATTGCTAGGATCACGTTTTTGTCACGCCGTTATTAGCACCAATAACAACCGCATTCTTAGCTTCTACATTATTAGTCCGCCCTAAAGCAACAGAAGATTCACCAGAAACAAAGGCCCCATTCCCGATGGCTACAGTATTATATGCATTAGTACGCGCTTCATTACCGATGGCTACTGTGTATTCGACATTGGCCTCCGCAGTGGCGCCAAAGGCAAAGCTATCACGACCTTTTGCTTTAGAATCATTCCCGCCAGCAAAAGAGTTATCACCAATAGATTGATTACGTTCACCAAAAACCAAACTATTAGCCCTTTCGCTACATTATCGGTCCCCAAGGCCAAAGAAGAAGTAGCACTAGCAGCAATTGTATTTCCATGCCCAAAAGCCTCTGCTCCCTGTGCTGCAGCCGCAGCATCAACATTATTGCCTACACCTGCAGCAAATGTGGAACCAGAGAGACCGTCATAAGAGCTGCAGCTAGAACAGCCTTCTTATTTACATTATGAACTTTCATATAAAGGACCTCCATTCAATCATATAATCCTTTATATGATTTTAATGAAACTTCATAATATAAAAATGTGATTTTTATCACGATTTATTAATTCTATATTCTTGTAGGATTAACTAAAAAATAATAATATATCACTATTTAATTAGTAATATTATCATCTTTATTGAATCAATTATTTTATAGATTTAATTTTTAACTAGTGAATTCATGAAATATATCAGCATAATTAATTGTCAATTTATTTCAATTCACTTTTATTATTAACTAGTATAAACAAAATAAAAAAACGCCTTGCTTTCGCAAGACGTTATTTTAGTGACCCAGAAGGGATTCGAACCCCTGGCCTTTTGATTCGTAGTCAAACGCTCTATCCAGCTGAGCTACTGAGTCATATGCACTTGGTACTTGCTTATATTATCATAAGCACCAAGTCTGTGCAAGAACTTTTTACAGTTCATTCAACTCTTAGTTTAGCGGCCACCCTAGTGACCGCCACCCTTATAGTTTCTGGCAGGGGCAGTAGGGACTTGAACCCACAACCAATGGTTTTGGAGACCACTACTCTACCAATTGAGCTATACCCCTATGTAAACCAAGCATTGCTTGATACTTGAGTAGTATAACAGAGAGCTCTGAATCTGTCAATCATATATTTACCTCAAATGAGCCTATCTGGGCCTATTTTTAGTATATAATGGCATTATATATAGGAGATTATGTCATGACTAAACGAACCTTTCTAGCACTTATCTTTATCGGTATTATCGCCGGTCTGGTTGGCTTTATTTTAACTGAATTAATGCATACCATGCAGCATTTGGCCTACGGCTATAGTTCTGATGACTTCCAGTCCTTCCTCGGTGGCATCTCAGCTGCCAGTCCTGAACGCCGATTAGGCGCCCTTTTTGGCCACAGGCTTCGTAGGGGGCTCGGTTGGTTCCTCATTCACCGCTATGGCTCTCCCCTAATCTCCATAGGCCAGGCTGTGAAAGATGGATCCAAAACAACTTCCTACCATCACGACTTGTTTCCACGCGGCTCTTCAAATGATTACCGTCGGTATGGGCTCACCTTTGGGTCGAGAAGTAGCGCCACGAGAGATGTCTGCTGCACTTTCCAATCCCATTCGGAAAAATCCTCCACACCGATCCCTAAGGACCAATCACTCTTACTAGCTTGCGCTGCTGGTGCTGGTCTCGCCGCCGTCTATAATGCCCCTTAGCAGCCACCATCTTTACCCTTGAAACCCTTCTCCCTATCCTGGGATCGCAAATCTCTCATCAGTGCCTTACTCACCTGTGGCATTGCTACCATCGTTATCCGCTTGACCCTAGGATCAGTGGTTCAGTATGAGATGGAACCGGCCCTCTTTTTCCTTTACATCTATTCCTTGGACACTGGCCTTTTCTCCCCTTCTAGCCTTAGCAGTCCTTCTATTTAAGAAGTCCGACTTGAGTCTTCCCCAATTAAACCCTAAGAGTCCTTGGACCATCCTCCTATCTATCTTGGCCTTTGGCCTTATCGGTCTCCCTAGCTATCTGGTACCCATCTATTTTGGGCAATGGCAAACCCGGTAACCAGCTCACCTTTAGTAGCCTAATTTCAGCCCAATACGCCCTCGAACTATTTACAGCCAAGTGGGGCGCCATTCTCCCTAGCCACTCTAGCCGCGCCTACGGCGGTCGCTTGACTCCATCTATGATGTTAGGCTCCACCTTAGGTTTGGCCTCAGCTATTCTGTGGGAACACGGCCCTCACAAGTTTAGGGACTCGACCCTAGCTATGGGGTCAATATTGGGGGGCTGCCTTCATCGGAGCCGCCCTCTACTTAGGCGTCAACCAAAAGATGCCTCTTACAGCCTGTGTATTTCTCATCGAACTCAGTCATTGGTCCATTGAATACGCCGTCCCTATCTGCCTGGGTATGGGCCTCAGCCTAGCCTGCTTCCATTGGGGAAAAGGCTATTTATTAAAAGAAAACTAAATCGATTCTAACCCATCGACGGCACGCGCACATAATAAAATACCTATCAACATACTTATATACAAGAAAAAGCTCACACCCTAAGGTGTGAGCTTTTCTTATTTACCTATACTATACTATACTAGACTTTCCTGCTTAAGCCACCACTACAGTTAAAATAAACAAGGACTTTATTGGCTAATGGTCTTGCGCAAATTAATCATATGAGCATTAGGCCCTTCCTTAACTGTCACCAAGCGATTGGTATCTTCCATGGCTTGGCGGAAGGAAAAATATAACCATCTCATTTAAATAAGACCGCATTCATCATCATACACAGTAGCAGTATGCTTATCCAAAATAGCCAATAGCCCCTCTTTGTAGTCAGCTTGGTTATAATCAGTTACTAAGAGATGCTTATTCAAATAGGTTTTTATAATCATCATACATAGCATTCAAAGCTTAGCTAGCATAACTATTAGTCTTGTAGTTATGGCTATCAATATACCAAGACCGACGCACATTCATATAGTATAAAGCACTATTGCGATAGCGTTCTTGGCCCGACAAAATAGCCGTATCATCATGTACTACCTTATTGAATTGCCCCAATTGAAAGTCCGTAAATTGATCAACTACAGCCTTTGCCTCGTCGCTAGGGCTAGCAATAGAAGCTACCCTTTCTTGGACACTTAACGGTCCCCTAGCTACAGTTGGCATCATCAAACTATCTTGTGCCCCATAAACTTGACTAGTAACCCCTACAACTAGCAGGCCAATAAACAGCATATTCTTTTTCAAATTCATAAAGTCCCCCATAAGGAGCCGTCCACCCTAGGACGGCTTTCCTATTCTAATTCTCAGCTAATCCAGACCCCAAGCAAGAAGAATAGCTTATTTTACAAGCCCAACTTGTTTCATAAGCAAGGCAATTTGTGCCTTCATTTCTTCGTTATCCTTTTGCACTTGATCATATTTAGCACTCAATTCCATATCACGTTCTTTCATTCGTTGATTTTCTGCCTTCAAAGCAGTGACTTCATCTTGGAGAACATAGGCAGAGGAAATTGGGCCGGCCTTATAGCGATCAGGGATGGCCTTCTTAGCATCAGAGGAGCCAAATTTATAGGAGATACCAGCATTAACCATATTATCGTGTCCACCTAAGGATAAGCCCATATGAAGCATGGTGGATTCGTTAGTATAGTGAGCTAAAGCCGATAGCTGCAGCAGTAGAGCCCTTATAGTTGCCCACAGCAGCCAAGATTTGAGTTGGTTCCAACGGGTCATATTGCAATGGTTTGAGGCCTGCCATGGCTGCACTGGCAGCTCCCACATCTGCAATTTTGTTATCTACATTGCCAATAGCACGGGTCAATTGATTAACGTTAACACCATCAGTACCGTTAACACCAGGTGCCACATTCGTAATGGTATTGTTACCATTATCGAGGCCCTTCTCAGTAAGACTTACAGTATGACCAGGGAAGAGGGTTACCATTGATGGATGGGGTAGTAATACCACCACCATCAACAAGGGTATTTACTGTATATGGGTTAGACTGGTTGCCACCCTATAGGTTTGGTATAGGATGTAGATCCATCACCCATCATTAAGTTTTTTTAGCTAGCTTGATATCATAGCCGTCATCAGCTGTATTCTTAAGAACAGCAATGTTGTTATCGGTCAACTTGCTAACATCAGCGCCCCCCTTGAGGTTCAAGGTGTCACCAAGGGCACGAACTACCTTGCCAGCAGCTCCTGCTTGATCCCCTTGGAAAAATCCGCCCACCGGTAATTCTACTATTTATATCATCGTTAACCGCTTTCAATTGATCTTCCGTAGCTGCCCGGCCTGTTACAGCACTAGGATTTGCTGGGTCCCAAGTCTTATTATCAAGACCAGTGACAAAATTCCCATTCTGGCACCAGAGGATTGATTACCCAGGATAACATCACCAGCTTTTACAGTATTACCCGCAGTATATTACCCGTAGACCCATCCAACTTAATTTGCTTAGATGGATCGGTCCCCAAGGTGACCCTATCATTCAAGGCTACCTTAACAGCTCCATTATCGATAGAGGTTTTGACATTGCCATCACCCTTCACATCGATGACTTGCCCTAAATTCTTCTTAATGGAATGACCATCTTCAGCCTTGAGACCAAATGCATCCGTCTTAATAGATTCTACGGCATCATGCAATTGCCCCCATTAATAGCATCCTTAGATCCGGATGCAATACGTCCATCAGCTACATTAGTGATTTTCTTACTTCCTGCGTCAATGCCACCAGTCGTTAGGGACGGACCATTAGTGATAGTCACCCCATCCTTAGTAATGGAGGTCAAGGGATTTGCCCGCTGCATCATTGATGGACATGCCACCACCATTGACAACGGTGTTGCCATTAGAACCGTTGTTGAAAGTAGTAGAATTGAGGCCTTTAAGGTCTTTAGCCAAACGGACTTTCAAGGTGTCAGATCCATCCGATACCACGCCCAAGTTATCTTCTGTAGACAATTTGTTAGGGGTCGGCAATACCACCCTTAACATTTACTTGGTTGTTAAGTTTCTTCTTAATTACAGCGCCAGAGTCGCCACCGTAGAGCATACCATCATCCATAGTTGCCACTTGGTGCTCACCCGTCCTATCCGTGTACACAATGCGAGTGATTCCATCCACACCGTCAACGCCTTTTTCGCCCTTAACACCCTTAGCTGCATCATCATACCCATTTTTCACGGTCATATCGATACCATTAGTGCCATTAACACCGTTTGTGCCTGCAGGGGCCGGTCAAACCAATATGGCCTACACCATCTTTTGCCAGATATGGATACGGCATCCTTACCATCAGCGCCAGTGATACCAATTTTTACCATTGTTGCCATCTTGACCAGCTTGACCAGTAGGACCTGTAATGGTTACACCATCCTTACCATCGCGACCATCCTTGTTGACCTTGATAGAATCAGCGATGATATTTTTTTATCCATCTTAACGGTAATCCGTGTGTTACCAGCCCCATCTTGATCGATAAAGGTCTTGATGTTGTCCCCACTATAGTTGGTATCCGCTTGGTTACCTTCCCCTTGTACAGTAATAGTAGAGCCTAAACTATTAGTCTTAAGACCACCCTACATTAGCATTAAACTTAAGCTTGCCACTAGCTGCTTGATTAGCTATAGCGGCCTTTTTAACTGATCTTCTGTAGCCGCCCGACCAGATACGATATTATTAGGGTCCCAGCTCGTGTTATCCAGTCCGGTCACATAGTTACCAGTCTCATGAGAGCCGTCAGCTTTGTACCTTTGCTTAACAATTAATGCTTTCCGCTTTATTATTAGCGGTTACAGAAGATCGGTTAAGGGTGCTATAATGAAATCAAGCGGCGGTGGCGCGGCTTGGTTAATATATAACTATAAATGATCTTAAGGCTAATAGTTTAAATAACTACTACAGGCTGTTTCAGCAGACCCTGTATGAGGTTTCTTTATCACGGGCGTCAGGCAAACCCTGTTCCGCGCAGACAAATATCATCGCTGATCAGGTAACTAGAATCGCGATGTTACGGTCCTGATCGGCGCGATCAGACGGCAATGTTGGTAATCGCGGCTGATGTGTATCGCTGTCTGGCAGGCGGTGTGGGCCATGACGGGCCGTGCGAGAACAGGCTGTTATGTGTCGTTGCGGGCCGTGAAAAATGAACGTGATGCGGCTAAGAACGTTGAGCGGCGGGCGTTGACTGGATGGAATCACTGCGTGGGCTGAACGGTGACGCCAGTAACTATGGATGGGCCGGTATACGTCTGTGGGCGCGGCAAGTGTTGGGTGTTCGTGTCTGCAAATAACGGGCGTCGGATCGACACTGAAAGTCGTTGGCGAACTCGGTCTGCGGACCGCGCACCGACGGTGATGGCTCCATCAATGACCCGAACGACCTCCGTGCAAGTGGGGTGACGCTCCCAACGTGTTGCAGGCGTGAAAAATCACTGTGCTGTGATGGACGTATTACATCCGGATCTCCA